>OGOE01000902.1_pt1 | contig 23308 bp, 19 predicted proteins | sample 1552611 | NCBI WGS metagenome assembly OGOE01 (sample SAMEA2580129, study PRJEB22360) | human gut metagenome | biome: human gut; feature: human-associated habitat; material: faeces | place: Denmark | collected 2008/2010
TTTCCACCCGTCTGGTGGGCGCTATCATCATGACCCACGGCGACGACGACGGCCTCATCCTGCCCCCGGCTGTCGCCCCCATCCAGGTCGTGGTGGTGCCTATCGCCGCCCACAAGCCCGGCGTCTCCGAGAAGGCTGCTGAGCTGGCCGAGAAGATCTCCAAGTACGCCCGCGTCAAGCTGGACGACAGCGACAACGCTCCCGGATGGAAGTTCTCTCAGTGGGAGATGAAGGGCGTGCCTCTGCGCCTCGAGATCGGCCCCAAGGACCTGGAGAAGAACCAGTGCGTCCTCGTCCGCCGCGACACCCGCGAGAAGGTGTTCGTCTCCCTGGACGAGCTGGAGACCGCCATCCCGGCCCAGCTGGAGGCTCTGCGCAAGGACCTGTACGAGCGCGCTCTTGCCAACCGCGAGAAGCGCACCTGGGCTGCCACCACCATGGACGAGGTCAGGGAGCTGGCCAAGGCGGGCACCGGCTACATCAAGACCATGTGGTGCGGCGACCTGGCCTGCGAGATGAAGATGAAGGAAGAGGTCGGCCTGTCCAGCCGCTGCATGCCCTTCGAGCAGGAGCATCTGAGCGATGTCTGCCCCTGCTGCGGCAAGCCCGCCAAGACCATGGTCTACTGGGGCGTCGCATACTAAGCGAAACTTCTGCAAAACAACAAAAGAGCAGCTGCTTTCCTCACGGGAGAGCGGCTGCTCTTTTATACGATCTGGCAATAATCTGGTAAAAATTTTGTAAAAGGGGTTGAAAAAATCGTCCAGCCGTAGTATGATGACGGGGCTGAAAAAGGCAAATACTTTACAGGAGGAAGCAAACACGATGTCCGGCGACCAATTAGACAAACCCAAACAACGCTCCTCCTGCGATGCGGGCAGTATGGATTGAATCTGCCGCGTCCTGAATGCATCTGCCCATGATACACCGCAGGAGTCTGACCAAAAGACGACGCGGTGTATTTTTATGCCCCAAAAGGGGAGGAGGAACCCAAGATGCAGCAGAAGAACTACCAGCAGGAAATACTCGCCCTCATCCACAGCGGCCTGCCGCAGGCAGAGCTGGCCGAAAAGCTCTCGGATTACCACGAGAACGACCTTGCCGACGCCCTCGCAGCCCTGACGCCCGACGAGCGCCAGAAGCTCTATGCCGTTCTGGGCGTGGATACCGTGGCTGAGATCTTCTCCTATCTGGACGACGCAGAGCCTTACCTGAAAGAGCTGCCCAGCGATAAGGCCGCCAACGTCGTTTCCCACATGGACTCGGACGACGCCGTGGACGCTCTGGACGACCTCGAGGAAGAGGATAAAGCCAAGATCGTCGGCCAGCTGGACAAAAACTCCGCCGAAGATGTGAAGATGCTGCTCTCCTACGGCGAGGACGAGATCGGCAGCAGCATGACCACCAACTACATCTGCATCCGGAAGGACATGACCATCCGGCAGGCCATGAGTGAGCTGGTGAAGCAGGCGGGCGAGAACGACAACATCTCCACCCTCTACGTCGTGGACGAGAACGACAAGTTCTACGGCGCCATCGACCTGAAGGACCTCATCATCGCCCGGGCGGAGGACAGCCTCGAAAAGCTCATTGCCCGGTCCTACCCCTATGTGACCGACCACGAAAAGATCAGCGACTGCATCGACCGCATCGTAGACTACGCCGAGCGCTCTCTGCCTGTCCTGAACGATGCCGGCGAGCTGGTGGGCATCATCACCTCGGCGGATGTCGTCGAACTGGTCGATGACGAGATGGGCGACGATTACGCAAAGCTGGGCGGCCTGACCGGCGAAGAAGATTTGAACGAGGGCGTCTTCGAGAGTGTCAAGAAGCGCCTGCCCTGGCTGGTCGCTCTGCTCTTCCTCGGGATGCTGGTGTCCTCGGTGGTGGGGGCCTTTGAGTCGGTGGTGGCTGTCCTGCCCATCGTCATCTGCTTCCAGTCCATGGTGCTGGATATGGCGGGCAATGTCGGCACCCAGTCGCTGGCCGTCACCATCCGCGTGCTGGTGGACGAGAACCTGACCACCTCCAAAAAGCTGCATCTGCTCTGGAAGGAGATGCGGGTGGGTCTGGTCAACGGTGCGCTTCTGGCCGTCATGGCGCTGGGCTTCCTCGGCTGCTATATCCACTTCTTCAAAGCCTATGCGTGGGGGCAGGCGTTCCTGCTCTCCGGCTGCGTCGGTTTTTCCCTCATCGTGGCGATGGTCATTTCCAGCCTGGTGGGTACGGTCATCCCCATGCTGTTCCATAAGATCCATATCGACCCCGCCGTGGCGTCCGGCCCGCTCATCACCACCATCAACGACCTCGTGGCCGTCGTGGTGTACTACGGTCTGGCCATGATCGTGCTCATTGATATGCTCCATCTGGGCTGATTTTTGAATAAGAGCAAAGGCTCCGGCACTGCCGGAGCCTTTTTGTGTCTTATCGATTCTCTATCCAGTACCGCTGGGTCAGCATCCCATCCGAGGAGTCAAACATCTCATCTTCCAGTACGCCGCCGTTAGACTGAATCGTCTTTGCCGAGGCGATGTTATAGTGGTCACAGCAGATGCGCACCTTGGAGATGCCGCGCTCCTTGGCCTTTTCGAGGGTCAGACGGAGCATCTGGCTGGCGTAGCCGTTCTTCCGCTCCGAGGGGCGGACGCTGTAGCCGATATGACCGCCGTAGGCCAGCAGATAGTCGTTGAGGTGGTGGCGCAGGTTGGTCATGCCGACAAGATGTTCCTGCTCGTCCAGAGCCAGATACTGGGTGGCCGGTACGAACCCGGCAGGCGTGGTGGCCGGGTCTTTCAGCCTGCGGATGTCAGCCAGCCACTGGTCGAAGTCGTCGTATTTGTCCAGCGCCGAAGTGCCGTCGAGCCGGGAGCTGATGGCAAGAAACTCTTCCCGGTAGGCCATGACCTGCTCCCGGTCGCCCTCGTCCGGCTCTCGCAGATGGAGCTTCTGGGACGGCGTATGGCGAGCTGCGGCACGGAAGTCCGGTGCTTTCATCAGGCCGTGGCGGTTGCAGTAGAAGTAGAGTACGCCCGCGCCGGTGATTTTGAAACGGCAGCTGGCGTCTCCCTCAGGGTAAAGTTTGACCAGCTGCAATTTGTCGCCGGTGAGGCAGGCAATGAAGGAAATATAGTGGTCTTTGGTCATGGGGTGGTGGATGGTGACGAAAAGCTCATCTTCCACCCGCTCGAGCGTCAGCTGATGGTGTTCGTCGGCGTCGTCCGCCTCAGAGATGTCCAGCGGCGGCAGGGTGATGCCGCAGCAGCTCACGACAGCCTGCCCGGTGGCGTGGAGCACATTGCCGCACAGGGGGCAGACGTAGAGCTTGGAGCGAAGCAGGTTGGCAGAACGGTTCCGGTTGACGACGGGTTCGCCCTGCATCAGCTCGAGCACGCTGACGCCCAGAGCCGCCGCCAGCGGCTCCAGCAGGGAAATATCGGGCAGGCCGTGGGCTGTCTCCCACTTGGAGATGGCCTTTGCGCTGACGGCCAGCTTTTCGGCCAGCTCTGCCTGCGTCATGTGTTTGGCTTCCCGCAGCTGCCGGATGGCAGTGCCGGTGACGTAAGAATCCATAAAAACTCTCCTTTGCAGCCCTCTCAGCCATCTCCGGTGACAGATTCCCCCTTTTGTCGCTTGCGCGACATCTTCCCCCGGCCGGGGGAAGTCTTTCCTCATAGGGAGAGCCATTGACAAGCCGGGCAAGTCTGAGCGGGACGAAAAAGTAAATGTGTATACCCAAAAGCAGGGGCCTCGCTGTTGTTGCCAAGTATACTATAAGAAAAAGCTCCACACAACCTACGCTGCGTGGAGCTTTGCTCTTTGAAATTACTCGGCTTCTTCGTCCTCGTCCAGCTCGATGCTGAACACGGCCTTTTTCAGCTTGCCGCAGCCCTGCGCCTTCAGGCCGGACTTGTAGGGTTCACCGGCCAGATAGAGGGCGAAGCGCCCCTCGCAGAGCATCCCGGCGATGCTGGTGCCGGCGGTGCCGACGGTCAAATCGGCAGCCTCATCGGCGGGCTTGGTGGGGGTCAGCTCGCCCAGCGAGACCTCGAACAGCTCGCTGCCCTCAAGGTCGGTCTCGAGGGTCAGGTGGGCGTCCCGGCGCTGGAAGAGCGCTTTGTCCGAGGTCTGCGGCGTGACGGTGCTCACCGTGACCACGGCCTTGTCGCCGTCGATGCGGGTCTTTCCGGCGGGCAGATTGTTGATGTCCCGGGCCATGACGAACTCGATGACAGCGTCGAGGTTGTCGCTCATGCCGAGATAGTTGGGGAGATTGTTCAGGGTATCGTAAATCATAGGAGAAACCTCTTATTCTGCATCTTTGGGGTCGGTCATCAGCTCTTTGATGCTGGGGACGACGCCGCCCAGATTCTGCAAATCCGAAGGAATGATGATCTTGGTGGCTTTGCCGTTGGCGACCTTGGCCAGCGCTTCCAGACTGCGCAGGGCAAGGACCTTATCGGTGGGCATGGCTTCGTTCAGCAGGCGGATGGCGTCGGCGTTGGCCTTCTGGACGGCGAGGATGGCCTGTGCCTCGCCCTCGGCCTCAAGGATGCGCTGCTGTTTGACGGCGTCGGCACGGAGGATGGCGGATTCCTTTTCGCCCTCGGCGGCAGTAATGGCGGCCTGCTTTTCGCCGTCGGCCTTCAGGATGACGGCGCGCTTCTCGCGCTCTGCCTTCATCTGCTTTTCCATGGCCTCCTGGATCTCGCGCGGCGGGATGATGTTCTTGACCTCGACACGGTTGACCTTGATGCCCCACTTGTCGGTGGCTTCATCAAGGATGGCCGTGATCTTGCTGTTGATGGTGTCGCGGCTGGTGAGGGTGTGGTCCAGCTCCATCTCGCCGATGATGTTGCGCAGGGTGGTGGCCGACAGGCTCTCGATGGCCGCGATGGGCTGGTTGACGCCGTAGGTGTAGAGCTTGGCGTCCATCACCTGGAAGAAGACCACCGTATCGATCTGCATGGTGACGTTATCGCGGGTGATGACCGGCTGAGGGGGAAAGTCGGCGACCTGCTCTTTCAGGCTGACTTTCTTCGCCACCCGCTCGAGGAACGGGATCTTGACGTGGAGGCCGGCGCTCCATGTCTCGGAGTAGCTGCCCAGACGCTCCACGACGTAGACCATGGACTGCGGCACGATGACGATGTTGGTGACGACCACCAGCAGGATGACAAAGATGAGGATGAGGATAAGGAACAGCATGATAGGCATAGGGACGCTCCTTTCATATCAGTGAGCCGCCGGTGCGGCGGTCTCGGTCAGGACAGGCTCCACGATGAGCAGGGTGCTGTGGATCTCGGCCACCCGGCAGCTCTGGCCCGGGGCGAGGGTGTCGCCGGGGGTGGCGCAGCGGGCGTTCCAGTCCACGCCGTCCAGCCGGACACGGCCGGTGGTCTCGGCGGAGACAGGGGTGAGCGCTGTGGCCTCCCGGCCAAGGGCGCGGTCGCCGTTCGTTGCCGTGGGCGGCTTGCGCAGCCGGCTGCACAGGGGCTTGAGGGCCAGCAGGCAGAGGGTGCTGACGGCGATGAACACCACCGCCTGCACCCGGAAGGAGCCGGTGACCAGACAGCTCAGCAGGGCTGCGGCGCTGCCCACGGCAAACCAGATGGAGACGAGATTCAGGGTCATGGCCTCGAGAACGACGAAGCCGATGGCGGCCAGAAGCCAGAAAATAGGGTCAACAGACATGAGTTCTCCCTCCTTTTCCCCCATTATAGAGCAAAACGTCTGAAAAGTACAGAGACGAATTGTAAATAGCGCTCTCGAAAAGCCTCTCCCCTTGGGAGAGGTGTCACCGAAGGTGACGGAGAGGGCAAGGCTGCTGACAAAAAGGTTTGAATACAGCGATAACATCGCTTTGACAAAGAGGCTGCTTATCGCTGTGCAGTGGCCCTTTATTGACGGGCTTGCCCTCTCAGGCGCTCCGCGCCAGCTCTCCCAAAGGGAGAGCCTTGGTCTTACTGATAGTCGTAGTAGCTGTGGTTGGGGTTGTGGCCGACCTCTTCCACCACGATGGTGAAGCCCATGGGGTTCACCTCGGTATGCTTGCCGCTGGCCAGCGGCTCCACGATGATATGCTCGGTGCGGTTGACGATGATCTCTGCCGCCTCAAACTCGCCGATGCGCTGGTAGTGGAGGACGCCGCCCTCCGCCCGCAGGACACGAAGCTCTCCGGTGCGGAAGGCCTCGCAGGTGTGGCGGAGCTGTGCCAGCTGCGCCAGAACAGGCTTCAGCCGCTCTTCGTGGCTGTCCCAGCAGTAGAAGCCGCGGTTGAAGGGGTCGCGATAGCCCTGCATCCCGATCTCGTCGCCGTAGTAGAGGCAGGGGACGCCGGGCAGGGTGTAGATGATGGCGTAAGCCATCCGCAGCTTGAGCATTCCTTCCTCGTAGGCGTCGCCGGTGACGCAGCGGCCGCTCTGCCACTCGCGGCCACGGCCATTGGCAGGCTCGTCGGCAATGACGGTCAGTGCGCGCTCGGTGTCGTGGGTGGAGAGGAAGTTCAGGGCCGTATCGAGGGCCGGGGCGGGGTAGTGCTCGCAGATGGAGAGGATGTCGGTCATGGTCTGGCCGGCGTCCCGTCCGCAGACGAAGCCCAGAACGGCGTTCTTGAAGGGGTAGTTCATCACGCTGTCGAGGCCCTTGCCCAGCAGGTAGGTGCGGCGCTTGTCGAAGCCGAACTTGGTGGTGGCGTCCTCCCACACCTCGCCCAGAAGGAACTTATCCGGGCCGACCCGCTTGACGGCGGTACGCACTTTTTCAATAAATTCGTCGGGCAGCTCGTCGGCCACGTCCAGACGGAAGCCTGCAGCGCCCCGGCGGAGCCAGGTGTCGATGACACCGCCCTCGCCGGTGATGAATTCAACGTAGGAGGGCGTTTCTTCGTTGACTTCGGGCAGGGTCTCGAAGCCCCACCAGCTGCGGTAGCCGCCCTTATACTTGGAGTCGAAATCGTACCAGCTGCGGTAGGGGGAGTTGGGGTCACGATAGGCACCGCCCTCGCCGTAGCGGCCCTCGCGGTTGAAGTAGCGGCTGTCGGAGCCGGTGTGGCTGAATACACCGTCCAGCACGATGCCGATGCCGTACTTCCTGGCCTCAGCGCAGAGGGTCTCGAAATCCTCGTTGGTACCCAGCAGGGGGTCTACGTTGAGGTAGTCGGCGGTGTTGTAGCGGTGGTTGGAGTGAGCCTCGAAGATGGGGTTCAGGTAAAGGTAATCCACGCCCATCTCGCGGAGGTAGGGCAGCTTCATCTGGACGCCCTTGAGGTCGCCGCCGAAATAGTCCTCGTTCAGGTGGCCGCCCACCTCATTGGGCTGCCAGAAGGGCTCGGCGTGCTTGTCAGCCTGATAGAGCCGGTCGGGGAAGGGCATGGCTTGTTCTCCACGCCCTCGCAGAAGCGGTCGGGGAAGATCTGGTAGAAGACCTTGCCCTTGATGGGGGCGGGCGTCTCAAAATCGGCCTCATACACGGTGATCTGCCAGCTCTCGCCCTCCTGCCAGCTCACGACGCCGCAGTTGTCCGGCCCGCGCACGATGCGGCGGAAGTTGGTGTAGAGGTCGAAATAGTAGAAGTAGAGGCCCACGTCGTTGAGGGTGACGTCCACCGAGAAGTGGTTCTGATGGGGCATCTGGCCGTCGAACTTCATCCGGTAGTGGACGGGGACATCGTACCTGCCCTCTTTCTGGAGGACGAGATGAGGGTCTACATAGCCCAGCTCCTCCGGGATGCAGAGGGACAAATGCACACTCTGACCGGCGCGCACCGCGCCGAAGGGCTGCTTGAAGTAGGGGTCGAAACTATTGAACAGACAAGGCAAAAAGGATCGTCCTTTCTCAAAAAAAGCCCCGGGCAGCGATGCCACGGGGCGTTCGTTCTTATTAGAGGGATAACCTCTCAGTCTCGCATTCGCTCGACAGCTCCCCTACCGAGGGGAGCCTCTGGCGAAGAGGTGAGGCTTTCCGATATGCCAAGGCCTCCCCTCGATAGGAGCAACAACGACGACCGCCGCCAGTGGCGGAAACAGGGAGTCGCTGTTGGGGCCGCGGCCAGCAGAATGCGAGCGACAGCGAAGCAGATGCTGGGAGCCGCAACCCGGGCAGTGGCAGCGCGTCAGCGCTGACTGAGAGGGTTTATTTCACGGCAGAAGCGTGCCAGATGTCGCGTGCGTAGTCCAGAACGGCACGGTCAGCGCTGAAGATGCCGCTGTTGGCGATGTTCTTCAGGCTCATCTTAGCCCAATGCTCACGGTCAGCGTACAGGCGCTGCAGGTCGGCCTGAGCACGGCGGTAGTCCTTGAAGTCGGCCATGACCATATAGGGGTCGCTGCTGCGAAGGTTCTCGGTGACTTCGTGGAAGTTCTCGCCGTTCCAGCCGCGCTCCAGGAAGTTCAGAGCGGCGTTTGCAACGTCGTCGCCCATGATGAAGGCGTTGGGATGGTAGCCCACCTGCTTGAGGTTGTTGACCTCGGGGGTCAGCATACCGAAGATGAGCTCATTCTCCTTGCCGGCGGCGTCGGCGATCTCGACGTTTGCGCCGTCCAGAGTACCCAGCGTGATGGCACCGTTCAGCATGAACTTCATATTGCCGGTACCGGAAGCCTCGGTGCCTGCCAGAGAGATCTGCTCAGAGACCTCGGCTGCGGGCATCAGGTGCTCGCTCAGGGAGACACAGTACTCTTCCAGATAGACCACGCGCAGCTTCTCGCGGACAGCGGGGTCGTTGTTGATGAGGTCGCCCAGCTTGCAGATCATGCGGATCATCTGCTTGGCCATATAGTAGCCGGGAGCAGCCTTTGCGCCGAAGATATAGGTCTTGGGGATGAAGTCGGCGTTGGGGTTCTCCTTCAGGTACAGGTACTGAGCAGCGATGTTCAGCGCATTCAGGTGCTGGCGCTTGTACTCGTGCATACGCTTGACCTGGCAGTCGAAGATGGAGTTGGGGTCGATGACCTGACCGGTGCTCTTCTCAAGGTAAGCGGCAAAGTTCTTCTTGTTGTCCAGCTTGATCTCATTCAGGCGCTTCAGGACGGTCTTGTCCTCAGCGAACTTGTTCAGCTTGGACAGGTCGGCGGCGTCGTGCTTGTAGCCAGTGCCGATGGTCTCGTCCAGCAGCTTGCACAGCTCGGGGTTGGAGGCCAGCAGCCAGCGGCGGTAAGCGATGCCGTTGGTCACGTTCTTGAAAGCCTGAGGCTTGAACAGGTAGTAGTCGTGGAAGACGCTCTGCTTGATGATCTCGCTGTGGAGCTTGGAGACGCCGTTGATGCTGTTGGCGGTGTAGGCGCAGATGTTGGCCATGCGCACCTGATTGTCGCCGATCAGTGCCATATAGTCGATCTTGCCCTTGTCGCCGGGGAAGACCTTCTCCAGCTCTGCGCGGGCGCGGCGGTCCATCTCCACCACGATCTGGTAGATGCGGGGCAGGGTCATCTTGAAGATGTCCACGTTCCACTTCTCCAGAGCCTCGGCCATGACGGTGTGGTTGGTGTAGGAGAAGACCTTTTGGCAGATGTCGAAGCTCTTGTCCCAGCCGAAGCCGCACTCATCCAGCAGGATGCGCATCATCTCGGGGATGGCGAGGGTCGGATGGGTATCGTTCAGCTGGATAGCCACCTTGTCGGGCAGGTTCTCGAGGGTGCCGTAGGTGGACAGATGGCTCTGGACGATGTCGCCGATGGAGGCAGCAGACAGGAAGTACTGCTGGCGCAGGCGGAGGATTTTGCCCTCAACGTGGTTGTCGTTGGGGTACAGCACCTTGGAGATGAGCTCAGCGCTGGCGTTCTTGCTCATTGCGGTGTTGTAGTTGCCCAGAGAGAAGCTGGACATATCGAAGTCGGGAGCCTTGGCCTGCCACAGGCGCAGCTTTGCAACGCCCTTGCCGTCGTAACCCTGAACGTACATATCAGAGGGGATGGCCATGACGCTGTTGTAGTTGGTGTGCTGGATATAGTGGAAGCCGTGGTCCCAGTTCTCGTGGATCTCGCCGTCGAAGCGGACTTCCACAGCCTGATCGGGGTGGCTCTTGAGCCAGACCTGACCGCCGGGCAGCCAGTTGTCGGCGCGCTCCTGCTGCCAGCCGTCCACGATCTTCTGCTTGAAGATGCCGTACTCGTACAGGATGGAGTAGCCGGTGCCGCAGATGCTGGTGGTAGCCATGCCGTCCAGATAGCAGGCGGCCAGACGGCCCAGACCGCCGTTGCCCAGACCTGCGTCCGGCTCTTCCTCGTAGATGCTGTCCAGGCTGATGTCAGCCTCGGCCAGAGCCTTCTGGGCAGCGTCATTCAGGCCCAGATTGAACAGGCTCATCTTGAGGCTGCGGCCCATCAGGAACTCCATGCACAGGTAGTACACCTGCTTGGAGCCGGTGCCGATGGCCTTGGACTGGAACTTCTTATGGTTCTCGCTCATCATCTGGCGGCAGATGAGGGCCAGAGCGCGGTAGATCTGCTGATGAGATGCAACGCTCAGGTCAACACCATATTCGCTGGTGAGCTTGTCCTGAAGAATTTTTGCAAATTCTTTTGTAGTCATAAATGAACTCCTATCCGCACGAATGCTTAAATTTTTTGAATTAGTACGGTGACAGGGCATTTCTCCTCCAATTCCCTCGCCCATCGCATAACACATAACAATGATATTATAATCACTCCGGATGGGGATTGCAAGAAAAAGGAAGCATTTTTGCCGTATCTGACATTTTTATAGCAATGTTTCTGACAAATATGCCAAAAATTCAAAAATAGCACTTTTTCTCGCGCACTATTTATATTATAATAAAGGGAGACAAGGGCCGTGTTTGCCCCGAAATGCATCGGTTCGGACGGGTAATTCGGGGACAAACTCGGCTGAACATGAAAAAGCCGCAGCAAAGCGCTCCTGTCAGGGCTGAAACGGTTTCCGAAAATCCCGGAAATAGTAGGAAATGACCGGAAATGACCGGCCCGGCAGGGCGTATGCCGCGCAAAGTGAGGACGATATGGTAAATAAAGTGAGAGTGACCATTGCAGGCGCACCCTACGCCATCGCAACGACCGATACCGAGAACTACATCACCACACTGGCCAAGAAGCTGGACGATGACATCACGAAGCTGCTGGACAACAACGGCAACCTCTCTGTGACCAAGGCAGCGGTGTTCTGCGCGATGGACTATCTGGACGAGTACCGCAAGAGCGCGGGCAGCGCCGAGAATATGCGCAGCCAGATACAGGACTACATTTCCGATGCAGCCAAGGCGAAGCTGGCAGCGGATAAGGCCAAGGCGGAGAACGAGACCCTCAAGCGGGAAAATGCCGCTCTGCGGGAACAGCTGGCCAAGCTGCAGCAGAAGTGACTTACATTATAGCAATGTCAAAGGGAGAGCTATGTCAAAAATTGAGATCCTTGCCCCTGTGGGCAGTGAAGAAATGCTCCGCGCAGCAGTATTCAGCGGCGCGGACGCAGTATATCTGGGTTTTTCCGGCTTCAACGCCCGCACCGGTGCGGGCAATTTTGATGCCGACAGCCTGAAAGAAGCCGTCCGGTTCTGCCATGCCCGGGGCGTGGCCGTCCATGTGGCGCTGAATACCACCGTCTACGGCGGCGAGCTGGCGGGTCTGGCCGACGCCGTGCGGGCCGTCGCCGCCAGCGGGGCCGACGCCGTCATCTGTCAGGACCTCGCGGTGGCGAAGCTCATCGGGGACATTGCGCCCCAGCTGCCCCGCCACGGCTCCACCCAGATGAGCGTCCACACCCTGCAGGGCGCACTGGAGCTGAAAGAGCTGGGCTTTGCCCGGGTCGTGCTGGCCCGTGAGCTGAGCCTGCCCGAGGTGGAGCACATCACCAGGCACTGCGGCATCGAGACGGAGTGCTTCGTCCACGGCGCACTCTGCATGTGCGTCAGCGGCCAGTGCTATATGTCGGCTTTTCTGGGCGGACGGAGCGGCAACCGCGGCTCCTGCGCCGGCCCCTGCCGCCTGCCCTTCGAGGCCAACGCTCTGCCCGAGGGCAAGCCGGGCCGTCTGCACCACCTGTCCCTCAAGGACAACTCCGTCATCGACAAGCTGGACAAGCTGCAGGCCATCGGCGTGGCATCGGCGAAAATCGAAGGCCGTCTGCGGACGCCGGAGTATGTCGCTGCTGCCGTCAGCGCCTGTCTGGCGGGCCGCGAGGGCCGCGCCTATGACCGCGACCTGCTGAAGAATGCCTTCAGCCGCTCCGGCTTCACCTCCGGCTATCTGGACGGAAAGATCGACGGCACGATGTTCGGCGTCCGCAGCGAGGCCGACGCCGAGCTGACCAAAAAGACCCTGCCTGCCCTGCGGGAGCTGTACCGCCGGGAGCGTTCCCGCGTGCCGGTGGAGATGAAAATTGAAATCGAAGAGGGCGGCGAGAAGCTGACCGTCACTGACGGTACCAACAAAGCCTTCGCCTACGGCGACGCCGAACCTCAGCCCGCCCGCACCGACCCCACCGAGAGCCTGAGCCGCAGCCTGAGCAAGACCGGCGGCACGCCTTTCTCTGCCGAAAAAATCGACGTGGAGATGGATGGCGGCCCCTGGTTCGTGCCGGGCAGTGCCGTCAATGAGCTGCGCCGTGAGGCACTGGACGCCCTGCTGAAAAAGCGGGAGACCCTGCGCCCGTGGCCGGTGAATGAGGTGGAGCTTCCGCCTCTGCCGCTGCGCACTCTGCCACCCCACCGCACCCTCCGCGCCCGGTTCGAGCGCTGGGAGCAGGTGCCGGAGCAGGCACTCAGCGGGGTGGAATACCTCATCCTGCCCATCGCGCAGGCCGACCGCGTCCCCCGCGAGTGGCGGGAGAAGACCCTTCTCGAACTGCCCCGCGTCATGTTCGGCGCACTGGAAGAGGACACCGCCCGCCGCATCGCAGCTACGCAGGACGCGGGCTTTGCGGGCTATGAGGTGAGCAACATCGCCCACCTGCGGCTCTGCCGCGGCCTGCCCATGACCGGCGGCTTCGGCCTCAACGTCACCAACGACCTTGCGGCCCAGTATTATGCGGACCTTGGCTTGAGCTCGGTGCTCATCCTGCCCGAGGTGAAGGACAGCGACATCAGCACCATCGCGCCGACTTGTGACGGCAAGCCTGTGCCGACCGGCGTCATCACCTACGGCCATATGCCGCTGATGGTCACCCGTGCCTGCCCGCTGCAGAACATCCACGACTGCGCCCACTGCGACAAGACCGGCCTGCTCACCGACCGCAAGGCGAAGAAGTTCCCGGTGCGGTGCGGGCTGGGTGTCCGTACTATTTATAATCCCGTCCCCATCTATATGGGCGACAAGCCCGGCGCACTGACCGTGGACTACGGCGTGGCTTACTTCACGCTGGAAAGCAGGGAAGAGGCCGCCGCCATCCTCGACAGCATCCGTCAGCATGCACCGTTTGAGGGTGAGTTCACGAGAGGATTGTACTTTAAGGGAACGAACTGAACTATAGCCTAAGGGAGGCTGTGCCTCTGTACAACCTCTCCGTCACGCCTACGGCGTGCCACCTCTCCTAGTAGGAGAGGCTTTGGCATTCCGTAAAGCTTCGCCTCTTCGCCAGAGGCTCCCCTCGGTAGGGAAGCAGACTGAGAGGCTGTACCAGGACGCACCTGCCCTTGAACAGCAAATAAATTTATGAGGTATACTATGGAACCCATCACTGTAAAATACAAAGTGTTAGACCCCCGCGCCAAGACGCCCGCCTACGCCACCCCCGGCTCTGCCGCCGCCGACCTGTGCGCTGTGCTGGATGAGCCGCTGACCGTCCAGCCCATGCAGCGGGTGCTGGTGCCTACCGGCCTTGCCATCGAGCTGCCCGGCGCACACGCTGTGGCGCTGGTCTATGCCCGCAGCGGTCTGTCCATCAAGCACGGCCTCTGCATGGCAAACGGCGTCGGCGTCGTGGACAGCGATTACCGCGGTGAGCTGAAGGTCCCGATGGTCAATCTGGGCGCGGAGGCTTATACCATCCAGCCCGGTGAGCGGGTGGCCCAGCTCTGCATCGCGCCGGTGTACACGGCGGCATTCGTGCAGGCCGACGCACTGGATGAGACCGCCCGCGGCGAGGGCGGCTTCGGCTCGACGGGGAAATAAACCTCTCAGTCTGCTTCGCAGCCAGCTCCCCTAATAGGGGAGCCCTTGGCATGTCGGGCAGGCCCACGCAGGACGAAAAAGCCTGCGCTGTCGTAAAATGCCGGGCCTTGCGGCCAAGGACAGAATGAAAAAGAGGAAAACAGCATGAACCTGATATTAGCCTCCGGCAGTCCGCGCCGGAAGGAGCTTCTGAGCTTATACACGACGGACTTCACCATCTGCGTCAGCGATTTCGACGAGAGCGGAGTCACTGCACCCACTCCGGCCCAGCTGGTGGAGAAGCTGGCCCGGGGCAAGTGCCTCGCCGTGGCAAAAGACCATCCCGGCGCGGTGGTGCTGGGATGTGACACCGTCGTGGATGTGGGCGGCGAAGTCTTCGGCAAGCCCCACAGCGTGGAGGACGCAAAGCGGATGCTCCACGCCCTGTCCGGCGCGGCCCACGAGGTGCATACCGGCGTCTGCGTATCGGACGGCGTACGCACCGAGAGCTTCGTGGACAGCTGCAAGGTGACCTTCTTCCCGATTTCGGAAGGGGAGATCGACGCCTACACGGCCACCAAAGAGCCCTACGACAAGGCCGGTGCCTACGCCATCCAGGGCCGCGCAGCCCTCTGGCTCGACCGGCTGGAAGGGGATTACTACACCATCATGGGCCTGCCCGTCAGCCGGACGGCCCGTCTGCTGAGCAGATTCTGATGCGGGACGCAGAAAAGCGGCCCCGGCGGCAAAAAAATGAAAAAACTCGAAAAAGTTTACGGAAATGCTTGAGAAAAGCGCGCCTTGCGGCTATAATAAAAACGTGTTATTCTGCGATGAGCTGTCCGTTGGTCTGAGCGGGCGGCTCTGCGTTTTGGAATAGACCCTGGAAAATCGTAAGGAGAGAAGACTATATGAGTTTGTTTTCAAAGGATGTTGGTATCGATCTCGGTACTGCCAATACCCTCGTTTACATGAAGGGCAAGGGCATCATCATGCGTGAGCCCTCTGTTGTGGCCGTGGACACCAAGAGCGACGAGGTGCGCTGCGTGGGCGCTGAGGCAAAGGCCGTCATCGGCCGCACCCCCGGCAGCATCGTGGCGGTCCGCCCCCTGAAGGACGGCGTCATCGCCGACTTCGACATCACCGCCAATATGCTGGAGACCTTCCTCAAAAAAGCCTGCGGCAACAGCATGTTCTCCCGCCCCCGCGTGGTCATCTGCATCCCGTCGGGCGTCACCGAGGTGGAGCGCCGCGCTGTGCGTGAGGCCGCTCTGAAGGCCGGCGCCCGTCAGGTGTCGGTCATCGAGGAGCCCATGGCTGCTGCCATCGGTGCGGGCCTGCCCATCAGCGAGCCCACCGGCAGCATGATCGTGGACATCGGCGGCGGCACGGCCGAGATCGCCGTCATCTCTCTGGGCGGCATCGTGGCCTCCCGCAGCGTCCGGATGGCCGGCGATATGTTCGACCAGGCCATCATCGCCTTCATCAAGCGCAAGTATAATCTCCTCATCGGTGAGCGCACCGCCGAGCAGATCAAGATCGAGATCGGCTCTGCCTACCCGATGGACCCCGAGATGACCCTCGAGATCAAGGGCCGCAACCTCGTGGACGGCCTGCCCAAGAACGTCGTCGTCCACTCGGAGGATGTCCGTGAGGCTCTGCTGGAGTGCCTGGTCAAGATTACCAGCGCCATCAAGGAGACTCTGGAGCGCACCCCGCCCGAGCTGAGCGCCGACATCATCGACCACGGCATCACCCTGACCGGCGGCGGCGCACTGCTGCGCGGCCTCGACAAGCTCATTGAGAGCGAGACCGGCATCGATGTCCATGTGGCTGAGGACCCGCTGGACTGCGTGGCCAAGGGTGCCGGTGCTGTGCTGGACCATGTGGATGTCCTGCACGACGTTCTGGATACCGACGGCGGTCATATGTAAGCCTCGGCTGTGCCATTTGCGGCGGTACGCTGAGGGAGGACCTTTGCGCTGCTGCGCCGCAGAAGATGAGTTTTGAGCGCGGATGGCACGGCTGTCCGCGCTTTTTTGCAGATTCGGGAGGAACCCGCCTTGAAGGATTTTTTTGACACATGGAAATTTAAGATACTCATTGCCATCGCGGTCTTCCTCGTGGGCATCATGGCCTATGCAGGCGCGAACGGACGCCTGACCGCCGCCCCGCAGGAGCTGCTGAGCGTGGCCGCAGCCCCGTTCCAGCGGGCAGCAGCGGCGGTGAGCAGCGGCGTGGCCTCCCTGTGGGAGAACTACGCCAACATCGACGCCATTCTGGAAGAAAACCAACAGCTCAGCGAGGAAAACGCCGCTCTGCGCTCCCAGATGGTGGACTACGACAAGCTCAAGGCCGAGAACGAGGCCTACAAGGCGCTGGCCAACATCCAGGAGCAGCACCCTGAGATGAGCTACACGTCCTCCTTCGTCATTGGCCGCGACCCGCTGGACTCCTTCTGGGGCTTCACGCTGGACAGAGGCACACTGGACGGTGTGGCCGTCAACGACGCCGTCATCAGCGACGAGGGCTATCTGCTGGGCGTGGTGCGGGAAGCCGACCTCACCAGCTGCAAGGTCATGACCATCCTGCACCCCAGCTTCAATGCGGCGGGCGTCGTGTCCCGCACCCGGGACAACGGCATCATCACCGGCAGCGCCGACTACGCCGCCGACGGCCTGTGCATCCTCTCGAACCTCGCCCGCAGCACCCTGAGCAGAGAGGGGGATCAGGTCATCACCACAGGTCTGGGCGGGGTGTTCCCGCCGGACGTGCTGGTGGGCGTCATCAAGGAGCTGACCCCCGAGGCCAGCGGCAAATCGACGCTGGCCGTCATCCAGCCGGGCGCAGACCCCCGCACGGTGCGCCATGTGTTCATCATCACCAACTACTGAGGAGGGCCGGAGATGGAATCTCGCCGCAAGCGCAGCCGCAGCCAGAGACTGAAATGGGGCTGCTATATCCTTCTGCTGGTGGTGTGTACGGTGCTGCAGACCATGCCGGGGCTGTTCCAGTTCGGGGCCGCGAAGCCGCTCTGGCTGCTGCCGCTCTGTCTGGCGGTGTCTGCCGCAGAGGGCGAGTTCGCCGGGGCCATCTTTGGCGCGGTGTGCGGCCTGATGTGGGACTACACCGCCGGCCGCACCGTGGGGATGCTGGCGCTGGAGCTGATGCTCCTCTGCTTCGGCGTGTCGGTGGTCGTGCAGCTTTATCTGAAGGATACCCCCTCCAACTTCGTGCTGCTGGCCGTGGTCTGCGCCCTGCTGGTGCTGTCGGCGGACTGGCTGTTTTTCTACTATATGCCGGGCTATGCGGGCGCAGGGGAGCGTTTTCTCTGGGTCGTGCTGCCGTCGGCCCTGATGACGGCCCCGGGGAGCTGGCTGCTCCACCGTGCAGTGCAGCGCATCAGCACGGAATTCAAGATAGACAACGGCGTGGTATGATGCCAGACCCTGCCGGGAGGAAAACGGATGAATCAAGACGAACACAAGATCGTGGTGCGCCGGATGGCTGGGCTCATCGCTGCCGCCTCGGTGCTCATCGCCGTGTATGTGCTGCGGCTGATATTTTTGCAGCTCGTCAACAGCGACAGCTTCAAGGCGCAGGCGACCAACACCACCGATTATAACTTTACCGTCACCGCTGCCCGCGGCGACATCGTGGACAGCGCCGGACGCCGCATCGCGGCCAGCACCACCAGCTACAATGTGGTGCTCAGCAAGCTGCTGATGGGGGACGAAGACCTTGACACTATGCTGCAGCGCATCGTGGAGCTGCTGGAAGCCCACGGCGAAAAGTGGAACGACTCGCTGCTCATCGGCGAGCCGGACGCGGCGGGCCACTACAGCTTTACCGCGCAGGCCGACAGCACCAGCGACCAGAAGGCTCTCGCGGCCATGAAGGACTCGCTGGGCTTACAGCAGTACGCCACCGCCGATGACGTGATGGAAAAGCTGGTGGAGGACTACAAGCTGGAAGGCTATCCTTTCCACTGGCAGAGGGTGCTGGGCGGCATCCACTACGAGATGCAGCAGCAGGCGTTCTCCAACGTCAACAACTTCGTCATGGCCGAGAACGTCAGCGAAGTGACCGTGGCGACCATCAAGGAGAACAGCCTGACCATGCCCGGTGTGGAGATCGTGGAGACCAGCACCCGCAGCTACGATGAGGGCAGCATCATCCCCCATGTGCTGGGCCGTGTGGGCAAGATCACCGCCGAAAAGTGGAAGGTGACCGACGAGAACGGCCAGACCACTTACCCTCTGCGGGAAAAGGGCTATAACATGAACGACATGATCGGTGTGTCGGGCCTCGAAGCCGTCTACGAAGACGAGCTGCGGGGCAAGGACGGCGTTGAGACCATCACCCGCAGCTCGGACGGCGTCATCGTGGGGACTGCGATGACCACCGTGCCGGAGCCGGGCCATACCGTCCAGCTCACCATCGACAGCGCCTTCCAGCAGGCGGTGGACAGGGCGCTGGCCAAGAACATCGAGATGATAAACAGCACCTACAACAACAGCAGCTCTGCCAAGGCTGCCGCCGGTGCGGTGGTGGTCATCAGCACCAAGGACGGCAGTGTGCTGGCCGCCTCCAACTACCCCAGCTACGACCAGAACCTCTTCGCCACCCAGTACAGCCAGTACAGCTCGGACCCGGGCCTGCCCCTGCTCAACCGCGCGTTGCAGGGCCTGTACACCCCCGGCTCCACCTTCAAGCCTGCGGTGGCGGTGGCGGCGCTGGATTCCGGCGTCATCAACCGCTCTTCCACCGTCTACTGCAACGGTGTCTATACCTATTATGACGACTACCGCCCCAAGTGTACCCGCCACGGCCACAGCGGCAACATCGACGTCATCACGGCCATCAAGTGGAGCTGCAACATCTTCTTCTACGATGTGGGCCGCCGCACCACCAGCGATGTCTACGACGCCTACGCCTACAAGATGGGCCTTGGTACCCGCACCGGCGTGGAGGTCAACGAGGCCACCGGCCGACTGACCACAAAGAAGGACTCCAACTACATCGCCTCACTGGACGTCCAGGCCGCTATCGGTCAGGGCAATACCGTCGTCACCCCCGTCCAGCTGGCGACTTACGCCGGCACGCTGGCCAACCGGGGGGTGCGCTACCGCACCCACTTCGTCAAGGCCATCCTCGACACCAACACCGGCAAAGTCCTGCAGGAGACCCAGCCCGAGGTGATGGACGTCATCGAGGACCGGGGCGACACCTTCGACCTCGTGCGGCAGGGCATGATCGGCATGTCGGAGACGGTGTCGGGCCTGAAGAACTACCCCGTCACCATCGCCTGCAAGAGCGGCACCCCTCAGCGCAGCGAGACGTACTACGTCGGCAGCACCCGCAAGCATTACACCAACACCATGATGATCGCCTACGGCCCGGCCGAGGACGCTGAGATCGCCCTCGGCATCGTCATCGAGTACGGCGGCGGCGGTGCCCGCGCCGGCAACCTCGTGGCCGACATCTTCGACGCCTACTACGCCATGAAGGACGGCAGCCTGACGCTGGACGAGACAGGAGCAGGCGAGACGGCTGACACGACAGCTGACGGGCAGGATGCTGTGCCGGAGACGGTGGAAAACAACGACGCCCTTGCAGACGACACCGCTCCCGCAGAACAGCCCGCCGTCTGAGCGATGGTGCGTGGATTTGGCAGAAATCTATGAAAAATTAGAACTTTTGCCCGAAAAACAGTTGTAAAAAGACGGAAACTGTGATACTATGATATGTGCAAGATGATTGCCCCAGACAGGGGCGTGGGAAAAGGAGAGGTTGACCGATGACGATTGCACTGATTGCGCATGACTCCAAAAAAGAGCTGATGGTACAGTTCTGTACGGCGTACTGCCGGATTTTGAGCCAGCATAAATTGGTGGCAACCGGTACGACCGGCAAGATGATCGCCGAAGCCACCGGTCTGCAGGTGCAGCGCTTTCTGGCGGGCGTACAGGGCGGCGACCAGCAGATCGCGTCCCGCATCGCCTGCAACGAAGTGGATCTGCTGCTGTTCTTCCGCGACCCCATCAACGCAAAGCCCAGCGAGCCGAATGAGATGACCCTGCTGCGCCTGTGCGATGTCCACAACATCCCGATGGCCACCAACATCGCCACCGCTGAGGTCCTGATCCACGGCCTCGAGCGCGGCGACCTCGACTGGCGCGACATTGTGCATCCCCAGAACTGATCCATAAAACGAATCCCCCGTGCAGCTGAACTGCACGGGGGATTTTTGCTTCAACGGGCTTGCCCTCTCCGTCACCTTCGGTGACACCTCTCCCAAAGGGAGAGGCTTTGACTTTCCCGCTAGGTTATGGGCTCTCCCTTTGGGAGAGCTGGCGCGTCAGCGCCTGAGAGGGCAAGGACGCTGACCGGGAACAGAAAAATTTCAGAGCTTAAAATCTGCTGCCATCTCCGCCACGTCCTCCGGGGCGAAATCGCCCAGCGGCAGGATGAGGCGGCTCAGGATCTCGGGCGGGAGGGCGGCAAGCGTTCCGCTCTCGTCCGGTGCGCCGCTCTCGGGGGCGAACAGGTGGCTCATGCCCTGTGCGTCTGTCTCGATGCGGGCGTAGCGGCCGGAGGCAATATACTGGATGCCCAGTTTGTCGGCGGCAGTGAGCAGGGCCGCGAAACGGGCGGCTGCGGCATCCTGTCCGGCCAGAGCCTCGGCGTTGAGGGTGACGCACTCCACGTCCAGCTTCTTTGCCAGAGCCTTGGCTGCGTCCACGGCGGCGTGTTCTTCGGGGGTGTCAGCCAGCCGGACGACCGCTGCCGCCACGGCAAAGCCCTGCTGCTGCAGGATGCGGACGGCCACGCCGCTGCGCACACTGCCGCTCAGACCCATCAGGACCCGGTCCTGTTCTTCGTAGGTGTCAAACCCGTTCCCGGGCAGAAAAGCATCGTTCATCGTCCCTGTCTCCCGCCATGTGCCTGGCTCTGGGCGACCGCAAGCTGGTCGCAGCGTTCGTTCTCCGGGTGGCCTGCGTGGCCTTTGACCCAGACGTAGGTGAGCTTGTGGCGGGCTTCCTGCTCCAGCGCCTGCTCCCAGAGGTCGGGATTCAGGGCAGGGGAGCCGTCGGACTTTTTCCAGCCCCGGCGCTTCCAGCCTCTGGCCCAGCCCCTTTCCAGCCCGTTGATGACGTACTGGCTGTCGGAGCACAGCCGCACCTCGCAGGGCTCCTTGAGCTGGCGCAGCGCCTCGATGAAGGCCGTCAGCTCCATCCGGTTGTTGGTGGTGGAGGCGTCGCCGCCGCTGAGCTCCTTTTCGTAGACCTTGCCGTTAAAGCGGTAGCGCAGCACCGCGCCCCAGCCGCCGGGGCCGGGGTTGCCGCTGCACGCGCCGTCGGTGTAAACTTCGACCTGTTTCATGCGTCTCTCCTGCATCATGTTTGTAGTACCTATTATTTAGAGCCATTTTGGCCCGTCTGTCAAGGGGCAGGGCATAATTTGCCACCGCCCGGCCCAAGCTTGGAATTGACAAAAGAGGCGAGAAATACTATACTTGTTGCAACGAAATGCGTATAGGGGCGCGCCGTGGGTGCGCTCACAGCGTTCCTGCCGAAGCGCCGCGGTCGCATCGAACAGATGGACTGGACGGGCAAAAGGCTTCCTGCGGAACCAACAGCGTGATGTAAAAATTGCGCTGATAAAATGATTTCTATACGATGCATCCGACGGAAGCAGATGCGTTTTTATGCTTCCCTTAATGCAGGGCAGGCTGTCTTCCGGGGCAGACCTGTGCTTTGCTGATTGAATTTTTGGAGGTTTTCGATGGCACAGACAAAAGAACAGAATCACGCTCCCGCTGCGGCCAATGCGTCCGGCGAAAAGCGCCCCCGCACTTCCCGCCGCCCCCACTACACCCGCCGGCCCCGCCGCCCCCAGCAGCCCAAAGAGGCTGCAACGCCCATCCATATCTATCCGCTGGGCGGCCTCGGCGAAGTGGGCAAGAACATGACGGTCTATGAGTGCTGCGGCGATATGATCATCGTGGACTGCGGCCTCGTCTTCCCGGATAACGATATGTTCGGCGTCGATATGGTCATCCCCGACTTCACCTTTGTGGTGCAGAATAAGGATAAGATCAAGGGCCTGCTCATCACCCACGGCCATGAGGACCACATCGGCAGCATCCCCTACCTGCTGCAGAAGTTCGATCTGCCCATCTACGGCACCCGCCTGACCTGCGGCCTCATCCGTAATAAGCTGGAGGAGTTCGGTCTTGCAGGCAAGACCAAATTCGTGGAGATCACTCCCCGCCAGAAGCTCAAGCTGGGCTGCTTCACCGTGGAGCCCATCCATGTGAACCACTCCATCCCGGACGCGGTGGCTTTCGCCATCGACAGCCCGGCCGGCACCATCATCCAGACCGGCGACTTCAAGATCGACTACACCCCGCTGGCCTGCGGCCCCACCGACCTTGCTACTCTGTCTGAGTACGGCCAGAAGGGTGTGCTGGCCCTGCTGAGCGACTCCACCAACGCGGAGCGCCCCGGCTTCACCGCCACCGAGCAGAAGGTGGCCGCCGGTGTCCGCAGCCTGTTTGCCCGGGCGCAGAACAAGCGCATCATCATCGCGACCTTCGCGTCCAACATCTACCGCGTCCAGCAGATCATCGACCTGGCCGTGGAGGATGGCCGCAAGGTGGCCTTCAGCGGCCGCAGCATGGTCAACAATACCGCCATGGCCCAGGAGCTGGGCTATATGCACATCCCGGAAGGCACCCTCATCAGCATCGATGAGATCAACCAGTATCCGCCGGAGCAGGTGGTGCTGGTGACCACCGGCAGTCAGGGCGAGCCTCTGAGCGCCCTGAGCCGGATGGCTTCCTGCAGCCACCGTCAGGTGCGCGTCGGCCCCGGCGACTTCATCATCATCTCGGCCAAGCCCATCCCCGGCAACGAGAAGAGCGTGACCAAGATCGTCAACGGCCTGCTCCTGCTGGGCGCAGAGGTCATCTATGAGGGCATGTACGACGTCCACGTCTCCGGCCACGCCTGTCAGGAAGAGCAGAAGCTGATGCTCACCCTGACCAGACCCAAGTATTTCCTGCCCGTCCACGGCGAATATAAGCAGCTGAAAAAGCACGCCATCACGGCGGCAAGCCTCGGCATCCCCACCAGCAACATCCTCATTGCCGAGAACGGCTCCAACATCATCCTCAGCCAGGACGAGATGAAGCTGGGCGAGCCGGTGACGGCGGGCGGCGGCCTTGGGGGCCGGCCTCGTCAGGGCCTC
>OGOE01000925.1_pt1 | contig 22605 bp, 18 predicted proteins | sample 1552611 | NCBI WGS metagenome assembly OGOE01 (sample SAMEA2580129, study PRJEB22360) | human gut metagenome | biome: human gut; feature: human-associated habitat; material: faeces | place: Denmark | collected 2008/2010
TTTGCAAGCAGATGGCGTGCAAAGTCGCCAGACGCTCTTTGTGCGGTATTGCCTTCATGTGATACTGCCTGAAGTATGTGCAGATGTCGTAAGTTTATACCGTCGCTTCCAGAATTTCGCACACCGTGAGCACTTCGCCGTCCACGATAAAGCGGACTTCCAGACCGGCGAACGGGAAGCCATACACCCGATCGGCATCGTGCTGGTAGGACGGACGGGGGTCTTGTGCCAGCACCTCGGTCAGCCCTGCCCGCAGGGATTCCGGCACTTTCTCCAGCCAGACTTCCGGAAAGCGAACTTCCAGACGATGAGCCGCTGCCGGCAGAGCAAAACCGCCCCTGGCTTCGGGGTGGCTGTCAATGTGTGGCAGGTACGGCTTGATGTCGTAAATGGGCGTGCCGTGCATCAGATCGGCACCGGAAACCGTCAGGTAGGGAGCATTCGCCCCGTGCAGCACGATTTCTTCCAGCTGCACTACCGACAGCCCCAGCGGATTGGGACGAAACGGTGAGCGTGTCGCAAAAACGCCCATGCGGACATTGCGACCCAGACGGGGCGGGCGAACGGTAGGCGACCACTTCTGCCGCACCGCCTGCGAGAATTCCCAGATCAGCCAGATGTGGGAGTAATCCTCCAGTCCCCGAAACGCATCGGGATTCCGGTATTCCGGCTCCATAATAATGTGGGCATGCAGACTGTTGACCAGTCCGCTCTGGCGGGGGATACCGAACTTGGTGGGGAAATCGTTTTCAATATGAGCAATAGGTTTCACAATAACAGTCCTTTCTGCGGAGATGCTGCTGCATCACGGAGTTATGCCAGATCTTTCTTCTGGAAGATCCGGCAGCTAAAGACATAGCACAGTCCGGAAACCACCAGCGACAGCATCGGCATGGCAATCGCCGCCGGCAGCAGCATTGCGGAAAATTCCGCAGGCAGGGTGGCAAGATTGTCTGTCATTTCCTGCATGAAAACGCTGCCCGCACCCATGAAAGCACACGCCGGAATCACATAGATCAAAATGGAGATCAGCCGTGCATATTCCGGCGGGAACCGGAACAGCAGCAGTGTGGAAACGCTGCCCATGAGCAGCACAACCCAGAGCACGAGCCATGCGGCAAACAGCATATTGCAGAACGCCTTGACTTCAAACGTCCGCAGCACCAGACTGACAAGGGCTGCCAGCACGAGATACGCCAGTGTACTGCCGCATACGATCAGCAGCTGCAACAGGAATTTCGACCGCACCACGTCTTTTCGCGTGACGGGCATCGTCAGTGCAAAGCGATTCCAGTTGCAGGAATGGTCATAGGAAAAAGTGCTTGAGGTCTGCGAGTCCATCATCACCAGCCAGAAGCCCATGTAAGACCAGCCGTTCTGGATATTCACGCCGGAAACAGCTGCCATAAAGACGTACAGAATGAGGAAAATTCGTCCGCCTTTCCATATGGTATAGAAATCTTTCAAAAGCAGTCCTTTCATTTGCCCTGCACTCCTTTCACATACAACAACAGGATCTCGTCCATTGTGACCTGATCTATGACAGCCTCCGGATACTTCCGCAAAATTGCCTCCCGATCCGGCACGAGCACATCATAGGAATAGTCCTTTTTCCGCCACGCCAGCACCTCTGATGATTCCAGCTTCTGGAATAACGCTTCTCCGCAGCGGAGAATGCCGTACTGCCAGAGCAGTTCGTCCTTGGGCTTGGAAAGCAGCAGCTTTCCCGCATGGAGAAATGTCACATAATCCGCCACCTTTTCCAGATCACTGGTGATGTGGGTGGAGATCAGAATGGCATGTTCCTCGTCCTGCACGAATTCCAGAAACAAATCCAGCAGGTCGTCCCGCACCACAGGATCCAGTCCGCTGGTAGGCTCGTCCAGGATCAGCAGCTTCGGATGGTGGGCAAATGCCAGCACCAGCGAAAGCTTCATGCTCATGCCGCGGGACAGTTCCTTGACCTTCTGCTTGGGCAGCAGGGAGAACTGCTGCAACAGTTCCTGAAAATAGGCTTCGTCCCAGTTGGAATAGATGCTGCGGCAGATCTTCCCCGCCTTTTCCACCGTCAGTTCCGGTGAAAAGCAAAGACTGTCAAACACCACGCCGATCTGTTCCTTCATGGCAACGCTGTCTGTGTTCAGCGGTTCGCCGCAGAACAGCACCTCTCCGCACTCCCGCCGGATCAGCCCCAGAATGCCCCGAATGGTAGTGCTTTTTCCGGCTCCGTTTTCGCCTACTAAGCCCATGATCGTTCCACCGGCAATGGAAAAGCTGATGTGTTCCAGCCGGAAATTCACATAGGAACGCCCCAGATCCCGTACTTCTAAAATATTCTGCATGGCTATTCTTCCTCCCGATAAAAAATGGTCAGTGCCTGCACCAGCGATTCCAGCGAAATGCCGCTGACGCGGGCAATTTCCGCCGCCGCCAGCAGGTGCTCCTCCGCCTTTCGCTGCTGTTCTTCCCGATAGATCTCCGGATTCTGGGCAGCCACAAAGCTGCCCCGCCCGACTGTCGTTTCCAGAAATCCGTCCCGCTGTAGTTCCTCATACGCCCGCTGCACTGTAATCACGCTGACATGCAGGGACTTCGCCAGACTTCGCATAGACGGCAGCGATTCGCCGGCATGCAGCGTGCCGTCCATGATCTGGGCTTTCAGCTGCTCTGTGATCTGGGCGTAAATGGGCTTGCTGCTGTTGCCGCAGATGATAATTTCCACGGGCTCCCCTCCTTTGTGCTAATTGTACTGGTTCAATAAGTACATTATAGCACGCAAAAGCTTGTCTGTCAAGCCGGCGGGAAAACTTTTTGGCAATACTGCACAATCTGCAAAGCCCACAGAAGCCATACCACATTTACTGCAATTTTTTTCGCAAATCCCTTGCAAAATCTTCTGTGGTATGGTATGATAAATGTACGACCACACTGTCTTTATCGGTGATGGTCATTTGACATTGAAAATACAAATGTAAAGGAGATACTCCCTATGCAGTATGGTTATTTTGACCTGAAAAACAAAGAATACGTGATCGACCGACCGGATACGCCGGCACCCTGGGTAAACTACCTCGGTTCTCCGGAATACGGTGCAATGATCTCCAACAACGCTGCCGGATACAGCTTTGTCAAGTCCGGTGCAAACGGCAGAATCAGCCGTTTCCGCTTCAACTCCATGATGGCACTGCCCGGACGCTACATTTACCTGCGGGATAACGACACCAAGGATTACTGGTCTGCCACATGGCAGCCGGTAGGCAAGCCGCTGGATTCCTACAAGAGCGTCTGCCGCCACGGTACTGCTTACACCGTAATTTCCGCAGACTATGCCGGCATTTCCTCCGAAGTCACTTATTATGTACCCATCGGGGCAACTTATGAGGTATGGCGTGCAGTCATCACCAACAACAGCGACAAGCCGAGAAACCTGTCCACATTCGGTTTCGTAGAGTTCACCAACGACAACAACTACGAACAGGATCAGGTCAACCTCCAGTACACCCTGTTCATCACCCGCACCAGCTTTGAGGGCAACAAGATCCTCCAGCACATCAACGAAAATGACGGCAAGGACGCTACCGGTTCCAACCACAGAGAGCGTTTCTTCGGCATGGTAGGTGCTCCGATCTCCGGCTATAACGGCAATCTGGACAGCTTCATTGGTCCGTACCGCACCTATTCCAACCCGATCGCTGTAGAGCAGGGCAAGTGCACCGGTGAGATGAACTACAACAGCAATGCCTGCGGTGCTCTCCAGAGTGACATCACCCTCCAGCCGGGCGAATCCAAGGAACTGATCTTCGTACTGGGTCAGAAAGACAATGCACAGGCAAACGAAATCCTCGCTTCCTATGAAGCTGCCGGCAAGGTCGACAGCGAAGTAGAGGCTCTGAAGGAATACTGGCACAGCAAGCTGAACCATTTCCAGGTCAGCACACCGTCTGATGCGTTCAACAACATGATCAACGTCTGGAACGCTTATCAGTGCTTCATCACCTTTATCTGGTCCCGTGCCGCATCGTTTGTATACTGCGGTCTGCGGAACGGCTACGGCTACCGCGATACTGTACAGGACATTCAGGGTATCATTCATCTGGATCCGGAACTCGCCGCAGAAAAGATCCGCTTTATGCTGTCTGCACAGGTAGACAACGGCGGCGGTCTGCCGCTGGTCAAGTTCGACCACAACGCCGGTCATGAAAACACACCGGACGATCCGGAATATGTCAAGGAAACCGGTCACCCGTCCTACCGTGCAGACGATGCTCTGTGGCTGTTCCCCACCATTCGCAAGTATGTGGGCGAATCCGGCAACAAGGCATTCTATGACGAAGTGATCGTCTATGCAAACGGCGGCGAAGATACTGTTTACGACCACCTGAAGCGTGCGATCCGCTTCTCCATGGAACGTCTGGGCGACCACAACATGCCGGCTGGTCTGCACGCAGACTGGAACGACTGCCTGCGTCTGGGCAAAAAGGGCGAGTCCACTTTCGTAGCATTCCAGCTGTATTATGCAATGTCCATGATGCATGAACTGGCAGCAGAACGCAAGGACAGCGAGTATGTTTCCTATCTGGACAAGGCTCAGAAGGCTCTGGGCGAAGCACTGGCTGCATGCTGGGACGAAGACCGCTTTATCCGCGGTATCCGCGAAGACGGCGTAGTAGTTGGTGCCAAGAAGGATCCGGAAGCTTCCATGTGGCTGAACCCCCAGAGCTGGAGCGTCATTTCCGGCTTCGCTTCCAAGGAACAGAGCGACAAGGCAATGCAGTCTGTAGCAGACATTCTGGACACCCCGTATGGTGCAAAGCTGCTGGATCCGCCGTATATCGACCACTATTTCGACGGTGCCCTGATGCACATCTTCAATCCGGACACCAAGGAAAACGGCGGCATCTTCTCCCAGTCGCAGGGCTGGCTGATTCTGGCAGAGAGCCTGCTGGGACACGGTGACGATGCATTCCGCTACTTCGAGGAAAGTTCGCCGGCTTCCATGAACGACAAGGCAGAACAGCGTGTACTGGAACCGTATGTACACGGTCAGTTCACCGAGTCCACCGCTTCCCCGTATGCAGGACGTTCTCACGTACACTGGCTGACTGGTACCGCTTCCACCGTTATGGTTGGCTGCGTAGAGGGTATCTGCGGCATGCGTCCGGACGCTGACGGTCTGCACATCTGCCCGTCGATTCCGGCAGCATGGGACGGCTTCACCATGGAAAAACTGTTCCGCGGCAAGCAGCTGTCTATCACGGTCAAGAACCCGAACCACGTACAAAGCGGCGTGGCTTCCCTGACACTGAACGGCAAGGCACTGGACGGCGACTATGTACCGGCTGACGCACTGGCTGACAAGAACGAAATTGAAGTTGTTTTGGGCTAAGGAAACACTGAATAAAGCCCGCCTGACGGCTTTGTACGCAATCTGCTTGCAGATTTTCCGTCATATTGCCCAGAAATCCCTTGCCATACGAAAGTATGCCTGCGGAATTTCTAGGCAATCTGCCGAAAAATCTGACGACGCATCTTACGCACAAGCTTTATTCAGTGTTTCCCAAGAATCACGAACAGGAGGAATCATAATGTATCTGGAAAAAATCAATGCACCGGAAGATGTAAAAAAACTGAACATAGACGAAATGCATGCACTGGCAGCAGAAATGCGGAAGGCTTTGCTGTTTCGTCTGAGCAAGCATGGCGGTCACTTCGGACCGAATTTCGGCATGGTGGAAGCGACCATTGCCATGCATTATGTATTCGATTCCCCGAAGGATCAAATCGTCTACGACGTTTCTCATCAGAGCTATCCGCACAAGATGCTGACCGGCAGAAAAGATGCCTATCTGTATGAAGAACACTTTGACGACGTTTCCGGCTATACCAATCCGGAGGAGAGCGAACACGATTTCTTTAACGTGGGGCATACGTCCACTTCGATCAGCCTTGCCAGTGGTCTGGCAAAGGCACGGGATCTGAACGGCGGAACCGGCAATGTCATTGCGGTGATCGGTGACGGCTCTCTCAGCGGCGGCGAGGCACTGGAAGGTCTGGACTTTGCCGGCGAAATGGACACCAACTTTATTATTGTTGTCAATGACAATGATATGTCCATTGCGGAAAATCACGGCGGCTTGTACCGGAATCTGAAGCTGCTGCGGGATACTGACGGCAAGGCAGAGTGTAATCTGTTCCGTGCCATGGGTCTGGACTATGTGTTTGTGAAAGACGGCAACGATATTTCGTCCCTGATCGCCGCATTCCGGCAGGTCAAGGACAGCACCAAGCCGGTGGCTGTGCACATCGTTACCCAAAAGGGCAAGGGCTATGAACTGGCAGAGCAGCACAAGGAGCAGTGGCACTGGTGCATGCCGTTTGATCCGGCAACCGGAAAACCCGCCGGTTCCTTTGACGGTGACGGCGATTACGGCACATTTACGGCAAACTATTTGCAGGAAAAAATGGCAGCAGATCCCAGCGTCTGTGCGATCACTTCCGCAACGCCGGCGGTGTTCGGATTCACGCCGGAGATTCGGAAAAAGGCTGGCAAGCAGTTTGTTGACGTGGGCATTGCAGAGGAGCAGGCTGCGGCAATGGCTTCCGGTATTGCGAAAAACGGCGGCAAGCCGTTCTGGGGTGTGTACAGTTCCTTCCTCCAGCGTACCTACGACCAGCTGTCGCAGGACATCTGCATCAACAAGAATGCTGTTACCATTGCGGTTTTCGCCGCTTCTGTTTTTGGCATGAATGATGTGACGCATCTGGGCATCTACGATATTCCCATGATTTCCAATATCCCCAATCTGGTATATCTGGCACCGGTCACTGTAGAGGAATACCGTGCAATGCTGGACTGGGCACTGGATCAGACGGAACACCCTGTGGCAATCCGTGTGCCGGTACAGTATGTTTCCGACGGCAAGGCTGTGACCAAGGATTTCAGTCAGCTGAACCGGTACGAGGTGACACAGCAGGGCAGCGATGTGGCAATTCTGGCACTGGGCTCGTTCTATTCGCTGGGCGTTGCTGCTGCGGAAAAGATTCAGGAAAAGACCGGCATCACGCCGACAGTCATCAATCCGTATTTTATCACCGGACAGGACACCGAACTGCTGGAACAGCTGAAATCCAGTCACAAGGCAGTCATTACGCTGGAGGACGGCGTGCTGGACGGCGGCTTCGGTGAAAAGATTGCACGGTTCTACGGCGACTCTGCAGTAAAGACCAGGTGCTATGGTCTGAAAAAGGAATTTCTGGATCGCTATGATGCACAGGAAGTCCTGCGGGAAAACCGCCTGACCGTAGAGCAGATCGCAGAAGACGTGGCAAAGATGCTGTGATCGGCAAAAACAAAAGCTTTCATAGGCAGACTCTGTGCGGAACGCTCCGGCAGGGTCTGCCTTTTTGCATGTGCAGTAGAAAAATGCTGTTTTCGCCAGGATTCACGTTATATTTACGAAAAATAAACAAAATAAGCGATTTCAAGTGTTGACAAGGGCTTGTTTTTCTGCTATAATAATAAAGCTGAATGCGACACATGAAAAAACATGAAGCGAGTGTGCTGGAATTGGCAGACAGGCACGTTTGAGGGGCGTGTGCTTCGGCGTACGGGTTCAAGTCCCGTCACTCGCACCACTTCCTCAAATCGCAGGAAGCACTATAAATGGACAGGTGGTTGAGCTGGTCTAAGGCGCACGACTGGAACTCGTGTATACGTTAATAGCGTATCGAGGGTTCGAATCCCTCCCTGTCCGCCAGAATGAAAAGCAGTTTCAAGTTTTTTGAAACTGCTTTTTTGTTTTCCGGAAATTACAATCTGCCTAAAATTCTACAAAAACTGTGCAAAAAATCTGTTCCCCGCTGTCCTGTGTTCACGAAAAAAATCTTGACACTGCAAAATGAGTTTACTATAATAAATAGGGTATTCTGCAATGGAAAAAACAGCCGCCCACCGGCAAAAACGGGCGGCTGTTGTGTTGGAGCGGCAGAAACAAGGCTTTGTGCGGTATTGCCTTTGAAAAACTACTGTAGAAAGTCTGCTGAATGACTTTTGCGGTGCTGCATGAAAAAAGAGGAGGAACAAAGTGCATGGGGAGTATTAACAAACAGCACATGACGATTCACTGGAAGCACATTGTCAAGGATGATGACAGCGTGCCTTCGACTGAGGCAACCTTAAAGGAAAAGGCGACGCTGGTGGGCAGAATCGGACAGATGATGCTTTCGGTGGGAACCGGTGCGTGGCGTGTGCGGAATTCGATGAATGAGGTTGCCAGAACGCTGGGCATTTCCTGTACGGCAGATATTGGTCTGCTGTCCATTGAGTTCACTTGCTATGAGGAAAGCGGCACATATACCCATTCGATCGCACTGCCGACTACCGGTGTGAATACGGATAAGCTGAACGCTCTGGAAGCCTTTATGCGGGAATTTCCGGAAATGGCAACGCAGATCTCTGCTAAGCAGATTCATCTGGTGCTGGACGAAATTCAGAAAAAACCGGCGAATTATAAGGCTTGGAATCTGGGACTGGCAGCAGCAATTGCGTGCTGTGCATTTACCTTTTTGCTGGGCGGCGGTCCCATGGAAATGATCTGTGCCTTTTTTGGTGCAGGCGTGGGAAACTTTGTGCGAAAGCTGATGCTGCAAAAAAAGATTTCCCTGCTGGGGAATGTTGCTGTCAGCGTAGCGGCTTCCTGTGTCACATACGTGCTGACCATTCTGCTGGCACAGACCATTTTCGGCGTGTCGGAAGTGCATCAGGCGGGCTATATCTGTGCAATGCTGTTCGTGATCCCCGGATTCCCGCTGATTACCGGCGGTATCGACCTTGCCAAGCTGGACATTCGTTCCGGTCTGGAGCGGATCACATACGCCCTGCTGATTATCCTCACTGCGACCATGACCGGTTGGGTGACGGCTCTGGTCTGTCGCTTCCAGCCGGCAGACTTTGTGGCTCTGCAAATTCAGCTATTGAAATTAACACATGATGATTATTTTGCGACTCATCACCAGCTTTTTCGGGGTATACGGCTTCTCTCTGATGTTCAACAGCCCGCGGAAAATGGCAATGACGGCGGGACTGATCGGCATGTTTGCCAACACGCTCCGTCTGGAACTGATCGATCTGGCACATTTCCCGGTAGGCATTGCTGCATTTATCGGAGCATTCTTCACCGGCTGTGTGGCATCGATCGTCAAGAAAAAGATCGGTTATCCGCGAATTTCCCTGACTGTACCGGCAATCGTCATCATGGTTCCGGGCTTGTATATGTACCGTGGTATTTACTATATCGGGCTGAATGAGATCGGCGACGGCTCTCTCTGGCTGACCAAGGCGATTCTGATCGTTATGGCATTGCCGATGGGCTTGGTGGCTGCAAGACTTTGCACCGACAAGAACTTCCGCCACTGTACCTGAGGCAATACCGCACAATCTTTGTGCGGTATTGCCCTGATAATTTGATAAACTTTTTCAAAAAGGAATCCCTGTCCGCTTGCACAACGGACAGGGATTTTTTGTAGCCTGCTCAATATCTTAGGGCAACACTGAATAAAGCCTTTGGACTTGCTGCAAAAATGCCGCATGCCGCCGGAGTTCCTGTTGGGTGTGGATAAATTGACTGCGTTCGTGCAGCCGTAGCTGAATTCCCACCGGCAGGGACAACAGAAACTGTCTGGAAGAACTGCTCTGCCGCAGCAGTGTCTGCAAATTGGAAAATGCCACAAAGATCACCTCATGCACAGTATATGCAGGCATGTCTGGAAATATACCAAGGGCATCTTGTGTAAAAGCCTTGTGCGGTGCTGCCCTGAAATTTTTGAATGCCTTTTACATGCTTTTTACAACATGCCGCAAAAATTCGTGAAACACTTCAGAATATTTGTGGCTTTCGGGTTAGCTGTCTATAATTTTTACATAGTTAGTTCGCTTGAACTATCTGAAATTCATAATGCATATGTAATCTTCACAAAAAACAAACTGATTTTTCTTACAAAATATTTCCTTCGAAGTGATTGACAATTGTAAAGTCCAGGTGTATACTAGGTATAGAGTTTGAGAAGCGAAATGCATTTTCAAGCTGAAATTGATCAAAAAGGAGTCTTTACAATGTTGAAATGCTTTAAGAATGAAAAACTGTGGTGTGTTGTCGGCGGTGCTGTTGCAATGGTGATCGGCAAGAAGATCGTCACTGCAAAGAAGACCCGTCAGCTGGCTGTTTCCGGTCTGGCAAAGGGCATGAAGCTGCAGAATGATGCAAAGGCTGCCTTCCAGAATATGAAGGACGAAGCACAGGATATTTGCTGCGATGCCAAGGAACAGGCAGGTATCAACGACACAGACGCATGCGAAGAAGCTGATGCATAATGAAGTTTCAGATTGTTTATGACAAGCCGGGGCGGATTCGGTTTCGCTGCGGTGCGTATGCATTCGACAAGGAACTGGAAACTGCCGTGCAAAAGCAGCTGCTGGAATCTGCCGCTGTCAAAAAGGCAGAAGCCCATGCAGAAAACGGCGGTATTCTGGTATATTATGAAGCAGGAGCACGCCAGAAGGTGATCCGTACAGTTGCGGCACTGGACACCAGACTGCTGGCACCGCTGGGACCGGACACCTGTTCGGAACGGATCGATTCGGACTTTAAGGTTGATCTGGTAAAGCTGGTGGCAAAGCGGTATCTCCAAAATGCTCTGCTGCCGGCTCCCATTGCAAATGCGGTGATTCTGTTCAAGGGAATCCGCTATGCGTGGCGTGCAGTCAAGACACTGCTGGAGGGACATCTGAATGTAGATGTGCTGGACGGTGCCTCTGTCAGTGCGTGCCTGTTGCAGCGGAATTTCAAGACGGCAGGAACGATCATGTTCATGCTGTCGATCTCGGCACTGTTGGAGGACTACACCAGAGCCAAGACCAAGGCAGCCCTGACGGACAGCCTTGCCGTAAAGACGGACAAGGTGTGGCTGGTGCAGGACGGCACAGAGGTCCTGATTCCCATGGCAGAGCTGCAGGTGGGCGATGTGATCTGTGTCCGCACCGGCAGTGTGATTCCGGTAGACGGCACTGTCACTTCCGGCGAAGCCAACATCAACGAAGCTTCCATGACCGGAGAGCCGCTGAGCGTTCGCAAGGCGAAGGGCTCTACCGTATTTGCCGGAACGGTTGTCGATGAGGGCAGTATTCATGTACAGGTACGTGCTCTTAGCGGCAATACCAAAATCCAGAAGATCATTGAACTGATCGACAATTCCGAAAACCTGAAAGCCGGCGTGCAGAGCCGTGCCGAAAATCTGGCAGACCGCATTGTGCCGTTCAGCTTCTTGGGATTTGGTCTGACACTGCTGCTGACACGGAATATCACCAAGGCAGTGTCGATTCTGATGGTGGATTATTCCTGTGCCATCAAGCTGTCCACGCCGATCTCTGTGATCTCGGCAATTCGGGAAGCCGCAGACCATGATATTACCGTCAAGGGCGGCAAATATCTGGAGGCTTTCGCCGAAGCGGACAGCGTGGTATTTGACAAAACCGGTACACTGACCAATGCCGAACCGGTTCTGGAACGGGCGATCTCGTTCAGTGATTACAGCGAAGACGAGATTCTGCGAATTGCAGCCTGCATCGAGGAGCATTTCCCTCACAGTGTTGCCCGTGCCATTGTGAAGGGTGCGGCAGACCGCGGTCTGAATCATCAGGAAGAACATGCCGAAGTGCAGTATATCGTGGCACACGGCATTGCCACCACGCTTCACGGAAAGCGTGCCATTATCGGCAGCCACCACTTTGTTTCAGAAGATGAACATGTGGAGATCACAGCAGAACAGCAGGCGGCAATTGAAGCACAGTCCGGCGGCTGCTCGGTGGTCTATCTGGCAATTGGCGGAAAACTTTCCGGCGTGTTGTGCATTTCAGATCCGCCCCGTGCAGAAGCCGGGGAAGCAATTGGCCTGCTGAAAAAAGCAGGCATTGAAAATGTTGTGATGCTGACCGGCGACAGCCAGCAGGCGGCAGAGGTGACCGCAGCAAAGCTGGGAATCACCAAGTGTTTTGCACAGGTGCTGCCGGAGGACAAGCACCGCTATGTGGAACAGCTGAAAGCCGATGGGCACCGCGTTATCATGGTGGGCGACGGCATCAACGATGCTCCGGCATTGGCAGCGGCAGATGTTTCTGTTGCCATGAGTGATGCTTCGGACATTGCCAGAGAAGCGGCAGACATCACCCTGCGTGGTGCTGACCTGACGGAACTGGCGACCCTGCGGACATTGAGCGAAAAGCTGATGACCAGAATTCACCGGAACTATCGGTTTATCATCGGATTCAATTCGTCGCTGCTGCTGCTGGGCTTGTTCGGCATTATCGCTCCCACGACTTCGGCGTTCCTGCATAATGCTTCCACCATGGCGATCTGTGCCAGGAGCATGACCCCCATGCTGGAGAAAAAACAAAACAGTGCAACAGAAGAAGATACAGGAAAGGCATAAGCATTATTATGCAAATTCTGTGCGGTTCTGTATTTGTGAAAAACGGTTTGTGTTTGTGAAAACGCAAGCCGTTTTTTGTGCTGTTTTCGGGGAATTCACAGGATTCCCAAAAGTTTATACATAGAATTTTCCTTGATTTTTTCACCTGGTTATGCTAGACTAATTAGAGCAAACTAACTTCCAATCGAAACAAATCAGGAGGCTGAAACAAGATGAAAAAATGGGAGAATCCCAAGAAAATTCTGCCGGTTCTGGGCTTTTTGCCTACAGCGGTTCTGGCGGTATGTATTGCGGTTTCGCTGGGAGATTATACGGCACCGGTGCTGTCGCTGGACGCAGCCGGTTCGGAAACCGGAACACAGACCGGCACTCTGACAACGGAAAAGCGAAAGGAACGAAAAACTGCTGCGGTAACGACAAAAGCACCGGCTCCGGCAGTCACACCGGTTTCGGAATCCGGTACCTATCGGGACGGCACCTATACCGGTACCGGCACCGGATTTTCCGGACCGATCACGGTGCAGGTGGTTATCGAGGGCGGAAAGATCAAGGATATTACCATTGTCAGCTCCACAGACGATTCTCCCTATCTGCAAAATGCTTCGGCACTGCTCAAGCAGATCGTTGCCCTGCAAAGCACAAACGTGGATACCGTTTCCGGTGCAACTTATAGTTCGGTAGGGCTGATCTCTGCCGTGCGGGACGCGTTGCAAAAGGCTGGCGGCAGCAGTGCCTCTGACAGTGCTCTGCCGATTCTGGCGGCTTCCGAGAGCCAGAACAAGACCGGCGAAAATGCTCCCGCAGTAGAAGCCATAGCAGAACCGGCAGCCTATCGGGACGGCGTGTATACCGGTACGGGTACCGGCTTTGGCGGACAGATGACAGTGCAGGTCACAGTTTCCGGCGGGAAGATCACGGATATTCAGGTGCTTTCTTCCAAAGATGACAGCCCCTATCTGCAAAATGCCTGTGCACTGCTGCAAAATATCATTGCTTCCCAGAGCACCAATGTGGACGCAGTTTCCGGTGCAACGTATAGTTCCGCCGGCTTGATCGAAGCGGTGCGGAATGCACTGGCAAATGCGGCAACCGGAGAAGTGCCGGCAGAAACCACACCAGTTCCCACAGCGAAAACAGAGCCGCCGGCAACTACAGTTCCCGCAGTGCCGCAGGAAACCGGCAAATTTCCCTATCCGGACGGTGTGTATACCGGCAGCGGAGAGGGATATGGCGGTACCACGAAAATTGAACTGACCTTGAAAAACGGCACCATTCAGAAGATCCACGTGGTTTCCAATGAGGACGATGAAGCGTTTTTCAAGCGTGCGGGAACGCTGATCTCGCTGGTGATCCAGCGGCAGAGTACTGATGTGGATGCAGTTTCCGGTGCAACGTTCAGTTCGGAGGGTATTCTGGAGGCGATTCAGGAGGCTCTGGAAGCGGCAAAACAGGCGGCACAGCCTGCAACGACCACGACCACTGCGGTGACAACGGCACCGCCGGAAACCACCATCACACCGGTTACCGGTACGACAAACACGGAAACGACAACAGAGCCGGTTCCGGCCATTTATGAAAACGGCACTTATGAGGGAACTGCGGATTGCTATCCGGACGCTGACGAGGACTTTGCCGAATATGTGCTGTCGCTGAAAGTGCAGATCGAGAATGACCAGATCGTCAGCATTTCCAATGTCAATGGCTCCGGTGCGGAATACGACAAGCTGAACGACCGCTATATTTCCCGTGCCGCTGACGGCACCAAAAAGATTGCCGGCACTATTGCACAGATTCTGGAAAAGCAGCAGACGGACAGCATTGATGCCGTTTCCGGTGCCACCTGTTCCTCTGATGCGATCGTCCGTGCCGTGGAAAATGCACTGGAACAGGCAAGGAAAGGGGCGTGAGAAATCGTGCAGGTATTTGCAGTAAAGATCATCAACATCATGCTGGCGGTTTCGCTGGTATGTACCTATAATGCCGTGGTGAATGACCGGAAAGAGCAGGAAACTGCCGCAAGACAAAAGCTGGCAGAGCAGCAGGCTCAGGCTGCGGAGGAGAATGCGGCACCGGCTTCTCCTTATGCAGACGGAACCTATACCGGCGAGGCACAGGGCTATGGCGGACCGGTAAAAATGGAAGTCACGATCGAACACGGACAGATCACAGACTGTACCGTGCTTTCTGCCGAGAAAGAGGACACTGCCTATTTCGATGCCGCACAGGGCGTGATCGATGAGGTGCTGGACGAACAGACCGCAGAGGTGGATACCGTCAGCGGTGCAACGTTTAGTTCCAGGGGCATTCTGGGTGCTGTGGAAGATGCACTGGAGCAGGCAAAGGCGGTGCAGCATGAATAAAAAGTTTTTCACTCCCAAAAAGGTACATGCCTATGTGCGGGCAGCCATTCAGCTGTTGTTCTTCCTCTTTCTGCCCTCGGCATTTACCACAGCCTTTTCCGGCATCAAGTCCGTTCTGACACAGATCGGCACTGGCTCTCCCGTGGTGATGAGTTCGTTTCTCACTGTGCTGCTGGCACTGTGTGCGTATACCGTGGTGTTCGGCAGATTCTTCTGCGGCTACGCCTGTGCGTTCGGTACACTGGGAGATGCGGTGCATGCTCTGTATCTGTTTCTCTGTAAGAAGTGCAAAAAGAAACCCGTTCGCCTGAAGAAAAGCTGGAAGAGGCCTCTGTCGTTCCTGAAATACGCAGTGCTTCTTGCCATTGTGCTGCTGTGTTTTACCGGCGTTTATGGCGAGATCACCGGCTGGAGCCCGTGGGACGTGTTCTCTATGCTTCGCTCCGGCAACTTCAAGGTAGGTGCTTACTGGCTGGGCTGTGTGCTGCTGGTGCTGATTCTGGCAGGCATGGTGTTCTGTGAACGGTTCTTCTGCCGGTTCCTGTGTCCGATGGGAGCCGTCTTTACAATGCTGCCGGTGCTGCCATTCTTTTCCGTCCGTCGGCAAAAGGCGAACTGTGCAAAGGGCTGTACTGCCTGTCAGAAGATCTGTCCGTCCGATCTGGAACTGCCGGAAAAGGGCAGCTGGAACGGAAACGGGGACTGCTTCCAGTGTCAGAAGTGTCTGGAAATCTGCCCTAAGAAAAACGCAGAAAGCGGCTTTCGGTTCTTCCGCGGAAACGAGATCTGGTTTGCCGTGCTGCGGGCAGTGATACTGGCTGCTGTGCTGATTCTGGCGGGAATCTGATTTGTGCGGTATTGCCCTATGAATGTATCAAAGCGGTCACATACGTCCTCATTTCAAGGACGGTGTGACCGCTTTTGTTTGTGTTTCCTTAGATTCTGAACAGGTTCTATGGTTGGTGACAAGCAGGCACAGCAAAACCGGCTCTGCACGGAGATTTCCACACAGAGCCGGTTTTGTTTATGATTCAGAGGATTTTATGAAGTGGGTGTCTTACTTGATAATGTCTTCCCAAGTCATATTCACGCCTGCACCCTTGCTTGCCACATAGTACAGGGCATAGAATGCATCGGTAGAATCTACGCTGCCGTTGCCGTCCACATCGGCTGCTGCGATCATCTGCTTGTTCTTTTCAGCGTCTTCGCTCAGAACAAAGTCAGCGTTGCCTGCGGAGATGTTTGCGGTGTACAGCATCATGTAGAAGACGTCAGTAGAATCCACTCTGCCGTCCAGATCTACGTCGGCTCTGGAGTCTGTCACTTCGATTTCTACTTCGAAAGTCAGCGGTGTGGTATAACCAGTTGCTTCCACAGTCAGCTTGTATGTGCCGGACTTTGTAAAGACTGCACCGTCACGGGTTTCTGCATCTGCATGAATTTCGCCGGTGGTCGGGTCAATGATCTTGACACCGCGTTTGCCGGTGGCTTCATATGTGGTATCGTTTACAGTGACCTTGGAAACATTCTTCAGATATGCAGCCAGATCGTCTGCGGCAGCACCCTTTGCAGCAACAACAGCACCCTTTTCTGCATCATATGCAGCAGGCATTGCATCGGTGGTCAGGATCACGCTGGTAGAGAACGGTGCATATACGCCGGATTCATCCGAAACGGTAATGGTATAGCTGCCCGGCAGAACGCTCTTGGCATCAAAGGTCATCTTGCCGTCTGCATAAGCAGCACCAGTCAGCGTGTCTGCGGAAACCGCTGCGGAGAAATCTTCCGGCAGGTCTGCCAGCGTTACCGGAATGCTGCCGGCAGCAACTGCAACGCTTTCTGCGGTGACAGTACCGTTGTGCTTCTTCGGCAGATACAGTCCGTCTGCGAGGTGTACGCTGTATTCGCCCTTGCTGGTCAGATAGCTGATCTCCACAATGGTGTCACCGGAGGTTGCAGCATACGGAGTAGAACGCAGGCTGTTTCCGTGTACTTCTGTGGTCTTGAAGCCGGCAGACCATGCCAGTTTAGAGCCGCCCTGCCAGATGTTTTCCAGCTGGAGCATACCATAGTTGCCGGTCTTTGTCTTGACGATCACGCCGTAAACCAGATTGCCTTCGCCCAGATCCAGACCGTCCATGTTCAGCTGATAGTCACCGTACTTGCTGTCGGTTTTGAGAGTCGGCGTGACGTTGGTCAGGTCAACTTCCGGTTCTGCGGTAATGGTTGCGGACAGGGTGCCGTCTGCGAACAGCTGTTTGTATGCTGCCGGAACAACGGTCTGATCTTCGTTCGGGGTGAAGCCTGCAAACAGGCTGCCCAGTACGCCGGAAGTCTTGCTGTCCTTTGCGTCAGCGGTCAGCTGGTCGTACAGGCTCTGTTCGATTGCCACTTCTACACCGGAAACGCCCAGAATCTTGCCGCCGCCATTTTCATCAGCTTCGGAAGAATACGTGGTGTCTGCAAACATGCTGTTCCACTTTTTCCCTGTTGCAGAGGTCACTGCATCATAAGTGCCCTCTGCACGCATGCCGGCATTGCCAGCCAGATCTGCATCATAGGAAATCTTGCCGTCAGTGGTATCTGTCTTGTTGCCCAGTTCACCGTAATAGTAATCTGCATACGGGAGATTCATAGTACCGTAAACATACTGTTCCGGTTCGTTGTCCACTGTGAATGTAAAGTCCTGATAACCGGTAGCATAAACCGTAACGTCCCATCTGCCGTAGCCGTCAGTACCCTCCGGCAGCTGGCAGCGGTCGCTCTTGGTCAGACCAAGCTGAATGCCCATGGACTTGTGCATCCAGTTGTCTGCGGCAAACTTGGTGCCGTAGGTAGCCAGAACGGTGTCACCATCGCCGTAGTAATCCCAGCGGACTGCGTACATATGAGCACCCAGATCGCCGTAATTTCCGTTGATGTCCACGCGGATAAAGTCGCCGTAGCCGGAATCGTGCTGGACTTCGCTGATCTCTACCGCGTCCTTGTCTACCACTTTTCCCTCCGGTGTTTCAGAGGTGGAACGCTTGGAGAACTGGAATGTGCCGTCCTCCTGTTTTTCTGCTACCTTGATGCCGGAAGTGTTGGCATCTACCTGAATTTCTTCGTCGATATTGACCAGATTCTTTTCGGTATAGCCGCCCTTGACTTCTGTCCCGTTTTCATAGACCGTATAGGCTTTCTTGAAGTCCTCATAATCTGCTGCCGGAACAGCAACCGGAACATATTTCGGTCCCACGATCACAGAGTGGTCGTATACACCAGCCGCTTTTCCGTCTACCATAATGGTTGTGGTACCAGCATCTCTGTCGCTGACCACATCGACGGATTCGTTCTGTCCCTTGCCGGTATAGTCGTAACTGTTTCCGTCGGTATCAAATACCTTTACAGTGCACTGATAGCTGCCGCGGTGCAGACCGTGGTTGCTGGTGGCACGGGTGACTGCATCATATGCACCCAAGTCGGTTTCTCCGTGGGAATCGGCATCAGCAGAAGAAGCCTCCCAGTTGCCGTCTGCGGCACTGTCCAGATAAACGCCTTCATTCTCCCAATACTCTGCCCAAGTCAGAGATGCGGCACAGTACACATAATCTGTGGTGCCTGCTTCTTCGGCATACGCCGTGATCGCCGGAGCGACCTGTGTAGCTGCCAGTACAGCGGCAGACGCTGCACCGACAAGCTTTTTCCAGTTGATCTCTCGCATAGTAACCTCCTGAATTTTTCTTCCGTGCTGCATTGCGATGAACAGCACAAATATTGTGTATGGCAACACCGCAAAAAACGCTGCATGGTATTGCCTTATAGCAAATCCTGCAATTTCGCAGGATACACTACCCAATAAGATTTGCAATTAGCTGCAACTAATTAGTTTAAACTAACTTAACAAATAAGAAATAACTGGAATCGAAAATTCCAGTTTATGAGTGCTTTTCGTTTTTGGCAGGTTTCTCTGCCGGCTTCGGAAAAATAGATTTCGGCAAAAAGTGAATGACACGGTCTGCCGCAATGCCGGTGAAGAAACCGGTAATGCAGCCCGCCACCAGCAGGAACGGGAAGTAGGCAATGACCTGTACCGACTGCATCGCCGCAATTGCCGCAAGAATCTGTCCTACGTTGTGGAGCACGGCACCGACAATGCTGATGAACCACAGGTGTTTTTTTTGCAGCAGCTTGCAGAGCAGTGCCATGCCGAGAAAACAGAGGATTCCGCCGGTGAGGGAATAGAGCAACGACACCGGCGTACCGGTGAATATGGAACCCAGCAGGATCCGCAGTACCAGTACCGCAAAGGCATCTCGCGGGCGGTAGACCACCAGCACGATCAGGGTAATGACGTTGGCAAGTCCCAGCTTTACCCCCGGAATGGGAACCGGTACCGGAATCTGTGCCTCCACCACAAAGATCGTTAGAGCCATTGTGGTAAAGAGGGCAAGCATGACCAGATGCTTAACGGACTTGGACATCGTAAGACCCCTCCTCGTCAGATGCAATGGAAATGCGAATGTGGTTCGGCAGACAGACGATGGGCAGAATGCCGTCCGAGATCGCTCCCTGCTTGACACAAAGGTGATCGGGGCAGGTGGCAGACTGCATGGAGATCTGGTTTGGTTCCACCAGAATGACATTTTCCGCACCGTTTTCCCCGTCAATGGTGAGTGTGTAGGATTTCTTGACCGTGGAAAGGTCGATTTCATATAATAAGTTGTCCTGCTGATAGATGCGGGCGATTTTTTCCGGTTGCTTGTGGTGCATGACATACAAGCTGCCCAGAATCCCGCTGCCCAGCAGTACAACGGTAATGCCAATGAGAATCAGCGTTTTTTTCATGAATTGTTTACCTGTAACTGATACTTGTCGATGTGCTTCGAGGTGACAACAGAGCCGTCCGACTGAATGAAGACCGCTTCAATGCCGTCCAGCGAATCGATGAGCTGCATGCCGGCATCTGCCCCCATGAGAAATGTGGCAGTGGAAAGTGCATCACAGTCAATGCCTTTGTCTGCAATAATGGTGGTGCTGACCACGTCAGATTCCGACGGGGCACCGGTGCAGGGATCCAGAATATGATGATAGCGTTTCCCGTTTTCCTCGAAATATTTTTCATAGTTGCCGGAAGTGACAACAGCCTGTCCGGTGACGGTGACGGAACCCATTAAGCTTTCCGGCGAGAACGGATCCGTAATGGCAACTGTCCAGCTGCTGCCGTCGGGCTTGGTGCCCAGCGTCATGACGTTTCCGCCCAGACTCATCAGGGCAGAGGTGACACCTTCTTCTTCCAGCACCTTTTTCATTTCATCGGAGATATACCCCTTTGCCACTGCACCGAAGTTCAGTGTAACGGCATCACTGGAAAAGGAGAGGGAACTGCTCTGTACATCATAGCGGACATCGCTCCAGCCCTCCGGTCGGAGCAGTGCCTGTATGCGGTCGTCTGCGGGAATGGCAGCGTGGTCGGTGCCGATGCCCCACAGGTCGATCAGGTCGCCAATGGTGCAGTCCAGCATGCCGCCGCTTTTTTCGCCGTATTCCAAAGCCGCATACAGCACATTTCCCAGGTCTGCGGAAATAGGGATTTCTGTTCCCACAGCAGCTTTTGCCGCCCCATTGACCTTGTTGACTTCGGAATCCGCAATGGTGTTGGAAAAGACCTGTTCCAGTTCCTTGGCACGGGCAAAGGCAGCTTCTGCACCGGCCTGGGCGTGTTCCCCGTAGGTGCGAACCATGATATAAGTACCCATAAATTCCTGCGTATCTTCGTAGACTGCGTCCGCGGCAGAATTGTCTGTGCTGTCTGTCGCTGTGCCTGTTGACGCGGAAGTGCTGTCCGAAGATGCCGTACTGGTGCAGCCCGTCAGGCAGAGCAGTCCGGCAAGTCCGATTGCCCATAGGTGCAGATGCTTCATGCTGGAAACGATTCCTTTCCGTAGAATGGTAGTTAGTATCTTCTAACAGATACCGGATTTAGTATAGCATGCTTTTTTCACTCTGTCAAGTCCGGCTTGAAAAGATTTCCGCAACGCTTTTTGAAGTAACTGTAAACCGAAAAAAATCTTTTCTCAACCGCAGAAAAAATTGTGCAATATATATCAGACAGCATTGCGAATTGCTGCTATGACAGGCTTGCAATCTATAAAAAGGTGTGGTACAATAAAGGAAACATTTGTGTGAACATATTTGGGGCAGCACTGCACAAAGCTTGTGCGTAAAATGCGTCAGCAGGCGAACCTGCTGCCGTGTTGCCCGATGCATTCAGGAGGTTTGGTCGATGATCTATACAGTGACTTTTAATCCGGCAATTGACTATGTGGTGCATACCGATGCCATGCAGGTAGGTATGGTCAACCGTTCCCATACAGAGGAGATCTACTACGGCGGAAAGGGCATCAACGTGTCAATGGTGCTGAAAGAATTGGGGCTGGAATCCCGTGCACTGGGCTTTGTGGCAGGATTTACCGGTGCGGCAATTGAAAAGGGTGTGCAGGCAAAGGGCATTGCCACCGATTTTGTGCATTTGCAGGAGGGCTTTTCCCGCATCAATGTCAAGATCAAGTCCGGAGAAGAAACGGAATTGAACGGGCAGGGACCTGTCATCGGGGCAGAAGCAGTCGCGGAACTGTTCCGGAAGCTGGACAAGCTGCGGGACGGGGACACCATTGTGCTGGCTGGCAGCATTCCCAGTACGATGCCGTCGGACACCTACGAAAAGATTCTGGCACATCTGAAAGGAAAACAAATTCGAACTGTAGTCGATGCCACCAAAGACCTCCTGAAAAACGTGCTGCAATACCAGCCGTTTCTCATCAAGCCCAACCATTACGAACTGGGAGAACTGTTCGGAATCACGCTGCACAGTCACAGTGAGATCGAAGCCTATGCCCGAAAATTGCAGGAAATGGGTGCCCGAAATGTGCTGGTTTCCATGGCGGAACAGGGGGCACTGCTGCTGGACGAAGCCGGCATCTGCCATATCTGCGGGGTGTGTCAGGGCACTGTGAAAAATTCTGTGGGAGCCGGCGACTCTATGCTTGCCGGTTTTCTTGCCGGTCTGGAAACCGGAGATTATACCGATGCCCTCAAGCTGGGCACTGCCGCCGGCGGAGCTACGACTTTCTCGGAGGGTCTGGCAGAACGGGCAGAGATCGATCGGTTGCTGCTGCAATTGTAAAAAATATGTGAATCTCCCAGAATTATCGTATTTGAAAAATTCGGAACAACAAGATGTGTTTCAGATCATACAGAATATGGAATGTACCCCGTCCCATGCCCAAACCATCAAAATGCGTAAAATGTCCAAAGCCAAAAAAGAAAATGAACGGCTGGATAGGGATGTTTTCATTTCCATTATGGAGGAGGAAAAACCAAATCAAAAAGAACAATTCAGAATGCCAAGAGAGCGGATCAGCCGTTATTTTGCGCCGGGGACGCCCGCGCAGAAGATTGAAGATACCATTATTAAGGCGCTGGAACTCTACCGCAAACGGCAGCGCAGTTTGGAAAGATAATTCGGCTTACAAGGGGTAAGTGCGCCCATTTTTAAGATTCGGCAGTTTGCGCTGTTCCCCCTCTCCACACCTCTCCCCCTTGATACTGCCAGTAACTATCCGAGAAAAGAATTATTAAAGCTGTCCACAAGGGCGGCTTTTTTTCTGCCAGAAAGTCAACTATCAACATGAGAACGAACAGGAGGTAATGAATGAAGATTCGTAAATTATTCAAAAGGGCTGCGGCGTTTGCTTTGGCTGCGGTCACGGCATTGTCCGTC
>OGOE01000961.1_pt1 | contig 21912 bp, 32 predicted proteins | sample 1552611 | NCBI WGS metagenome assembly OGOE01 (sample SAMEA2580129, study PRJEB22360) | human gut metagenome | biome: human gut; feature: human-associated habitat; material: faeces | place: Denmark | collected 2008/2010
CTCCCGCCTTTTTGCCTGCGCTGCGCCTTGAAGCGCGCAGACACCGGGTTTTGACCGGTCCTTCAGGCTTTTTCCGGTCCTCTCCGGCCGCCCCTCATGGCCGCGGCCAGCTTCGCTTCCCTCCCGGCGAGGACGTCCAGATAGTCGAAGATCACGTGCAGGACGCCGGCGGTCAGCTTACGCCGGGCGAGGAGCCCCCCGTTGTCCTCGAAATCGTCCATGGTGATGCTGAGCAGTCTGCAAAAGTCCTTCAAATTGCAGTGGATGGATTCAGCCTCCACTGCCAGCCTGGCAAGCTCTTTCTCGTTCACATCTCCGCTCCCTCACGTCTCCGGCGGCCATGCGCAGATGATCCCCCGGCGCGCGCTTTTGACGCGCTCCCTTTTTCTGATATTATTGTAGGGGGACAGGATATTTGAGAAAAGCGGGATAAGGCGGGATGAGATGGGACAGGATGGGAAAAGCCAGTGTTTTCAAGGGATACAGGCGGGACGGAGGCGGGATGAGAGCGGGATTTCTCAACAAAGCTGTCCGGGAAGGGCGTCGGCGGGAGCCGGGGCTCTTTTTTTATGATCAGCGGCGCGGATCGGCGCGGGGGCGCGGCGGCCGGCCAGAATAGGAAAACCCCCGGAGGCCCTGATATCTCAAGGCTTTCCGGGGGTTTTCACGAATAAAGGAAAGAACAGACAAGGGCGGAACGGCGGGACCGAACGGGGGTGGGGCCCGAGGGCCGAGCCGGCAGAGCCGCCCAGGCACATTATAGCACAGCGGGGCGGGGAGGGCAAGACGTGCGCGCGTGCGAAAACGCGGGCGGGCGGCGCGAGCGCGCGGGGGCCAAAGCACAGGCGGCGCAAGGGATTGCGGGTATGCACGGGCGTGCGGAACAGCGTGCGCGGTGCGTGCGAATATCTTAGGGCAATGCCGCGCAATTACGATTTAACGAGCGCAGACCAAAATGACATTAGCACCGAATAGCAGTCACATTGTCACATTGATTGCGCCGCAAGGGTTTGCGGGATTATCCATTTCATAAACTTTAATGTAGCAAAGTGACATACAAATGATTTAGTTTTTAATCAAACAGGGCCAAAAAATCAAGCGATGCCGGAGGTGGATTCATCTTCCCCGGGGTCGCTTTTTTCTTCTCTGTCGGCGGCATAGGTCCAGTAGATAGACTCCTTCTTCCGCTCCACATGCTTCTTGTATTTCAGGTGAGTAACATCAAATATATCCTCCCGCTGTTCTTCCGGGAGGAGACGATACATGGCGATGAGATCGGCTTCTTCCTCCGATATTGGTAAGCCGTCACACGCGAGGCCTTGTTCTGTTTTCAGAGCTCTGAAATCAAGATCCGGCGGGGGTGCGACCTGATACTCACTTCCTGTTAGAAGCCAATCAATCGAGCATTCTAAGACTCTGCCGAGGGCAATTAGTGTTTGTACAGATGGAAGGTATTTATCATTTTCAAGTTCACTAAGATTACCGGTTTTAATATTTTCACGCTCGAAAATGTCTTTCATCGTGAGGTTTAGTTCTTTGCGCCGAGAGCGAATACGTTGGCCAATAGTCATGGTGTCCCTCCTTCTGATTTCAGAGAATTAATTTCTGAAATCTTAGATTTCGCTTGACAATATCTGATTTCAGAACTATAATGCCTGTAGATGAAAAAATTAAGCACAGACAGCATATCACACGTGAGGAAAAAAGCAAGGGAAAAAGGAGGCAGCGGTAGAGTAAAAGGGTGCGGCGAGGGCCAACACCTCCTTTACTGGTTCAAATCAAATTTACGCAGAGATTTCCAAGTGGACTTAGGTGTTCGTCGAATTGAGGATCGCCAAGCAGCATCCAAGGGCAGCGCACTGGGACTGCGGAGCAATTTCCGCCAGCCGGGAGAGGATTTTGGCATGACCTTCCGAATGGGGGAAGCGCGGCAGCCCTCCGAAGGGACCCTAATGGACGACCTCCAGCGGGCATCAGTATTCAAACGAGGTTCCTGTTTTGGGAGAACACGAACCTCGGCATCCAAACGCAGAACGTATTTTTTCATAGTAAACGGCCCTCGCCGTACCCTTTTACTCTACCACACCTCACAGGGAAATGAAAGAAGGAGGGACACTATGCGGCACGGAAAGAAGCCAACGCGGAAGCAGAAGATCCGGCTGGGGCAGGCAGGGCTTTCGCCGGAGAACTGGCTGGTGGTACGGGAGGCCCCGACGGGGGAGCTGGTCATCCTACACAAGCACACGGACCGGATACGGGTGGTTCCGGCCATCGGCGGCTGAAAGGCCGGACAGGAAAGGAGGACAGAACGCATGACCAGAGAAGAACGCAGCAAGCTGTTTCTAACACAAACGGACACCTCTTGCAGCAAAAGAAACACCACCGCAAAAAAGGTGGCCGCACTCTTGGCGGAGAGCGCAGCCACTATGCCGGAAGTAGAGTCCATTTTTGAGCAGGCCAAACGCTACCTGGTCGTCACGCTTCATCGCACTGATGATCCAGATCAGCCCTGAGTTCAAGCAGCTCAGGCTCATGCAGAAGCAGGCCGGAAGCGACGCTCAGGTCGCACATACGCGCCGTTGGATTATACCAAGCACAATTGCTCTGGCATGCATACGGCTTTCCCTGACTGGCGGTCAGGATCGGGCAAAAGGAATCATTGAACGCTGATAAATCCATCTGTATCACCCCCTTTCCGCCATTATCTTACAACGGGAAGGCGGGCAATGCAACCACAACCAGACTGGAAAGGACGGACAAGGAAAATGAGAAAACTGAAGAAGATCAACGGGTACCTGGTCGTGCGGTTCAACGAGCGCGAGAAGCGGGAGTATGAGACGCTGGGCACTTACGGGGTGATCGACGCAGAGCTGTACACGGGGCACCTGGAGATCGACCGGGACGTGTTCGAGTACGAGGACGCGGACAGCCTGGAGGCGGCCATCGAGCAGGCCCGGGGGCTGGAAAGCGAGCTGGACGTGGAGGAGCCGGAGCGGAAGGTGACGGTGATCACGGAGACGGCGGAGGACGTGTTGGTGGAGGAAGTGGACGCGCAGATGCTGATCGCCGGGTGGGAGCGGACGCTGCGGGGCCTGATCGAAAGCCGGCACCACCCGGAGGTGGACGAGGTGACGGCGACCCACGAGCTGCAGGGGTACAAGGTGGCGCTCACCGATCTGGGCATGCTGCCGGAGGATGAGTGCTACACTCTGCCGGACGTGTTCCGGCGATGTGCCGAGCCGGAGGCACGGGAGACCTTTGCCCACCTGGACGGGGGCGGGGCCCCGGCGCGGAACGTGTACGCCCTGGGGCTGGCGCTGGAGGCGGAGTGCCCGGACAACGACTGCGCGGTGTACCGGAACATCTTCCAGATGGCGCGGGAGCTGGACGAGGCCCTGGACACGGCGGACGGGTACCCGGCGCTGGTGCTGCGGGGGGCGCTGCGGAAGGAGTTCCAGGAGCTGCGGCGGATGTACCGGGATAACTACGCGGTGCAGCAGTACCGGGCGGAGCATACGAAAACGGAGCCGCCCGGGCAAGGGGGGGGCCCGAGGGAGGAATGCCCGCTGAAAGGACCAGCGGGGCATCAGGTTTCCAGATGGCTGGAAGATACGGAGGCTAACGCAAAGGAGGGGCCCCATGGATAAGTTCCGTAAACGGGAGCGACTTGGCGGTTACCGGCTGGTGCCGGAGGGGGAGCTGATCTGGCTGCGGATTCAGAACATCGTTGTCCTGGTGCTGCTCATGATCCATAGCATTGTAGATTTCAACAGCTATCGGACGCTTTTGAAATTGGTTTTGAACTTAATGAAAGCAATCGTCTGAGGGATCTCTGTGGTCAATGCCCTCACCCTGGACCTCCACATCCAAAACCTCTTTGGTTATCTCTATAGCCAATTCGTAGTATTGTCTTGCCGTTTCCGGGTCCCCATGCTCCTCGTAGTATTGACCCGCGTCAAATGCAATCTGCGCTTTTCCAATCTGATTGGCGGCCATTTGTTGTGTGATCTGAACTCTTCCTATTGAAATTGTTGCAATCAGGGTCACCACGGTCAGGAGAATACCAGAATTCAAGCATTTCCTCACAGTGGACTTGCCTGCAGAGGGCGGAGACGCGGAGGACGTATTTTGCAGCGCCGTGGACGGAGTCTCCTTGGCGGCAGGCTGTTCGACCGACCTGGCGGCAAGGAAGTCATCGCAGACGGCGCGCGTCTCCTCGTCGAGGGTGGGATAGACTTCCTTCAGGGCATGGGCAATCTTTTGGAAGAGCGCTTCGGATATGAACACCTGTGTCATGCCGGTCCGGGACTGTTGGCTCAAGAAGTCATCCAGGATCTTAACCTGGGCAAGGGTACCCAGGCGCAGGCGATCCAGCTCGGAGCAGTTTTTCAGCGGTTCGGGCAAGGAGCCGTTTGAAAGTTGCTGCCGGATACTGACAGCCTGCTCAAGAGGCATTTCATTCAAAAGCCTCCGTAGATTCGAGTTACCCAGAGGGCCAGAGAGCATCTCCATTTTGCTGAGGAATTGGGAGAAAAGCATCACGGATTCCAAACTCATTATCATCACCCCCCATCCGGGCAGGAAGCCCGAGGACATTATACCGCAGGGGGCGGGAATTGGAAAGGAGCGGAAACATGACAGATCAGGAATACATCCAGGCTATGGGCTGGCTGGCGGGACAGAAGCTGAAGGCGTTTGCGGAGCTGAATGCCTACGGCAAAACAGATGAGCCGGGGACGGCGCTGGCGGGGTTCGAGGAGGAGTACGGGAAGGCGGCGCGGAAGCAAGCGATCATCGACGTGATCATCCAGGCGCTGACTCCCCCGCCCGCGCAGAAGAAGCCGGGCCGCCTGGCTAAAGCGGGACGAGTCCTGTGGCGGGCATGCGTCCTTTTGGGAGCGGCCATGGGGGCGATCGGCCTCGGGATACTGGCTTGTGTGGGCCTGATCTGGCTCGCAAGGCTGACCGGAGTCCCCTACCTGGCGCTGATGGGCATCCTGGCGGCGGAAGCGCTGGCGTTCGCTATCTGGTTGGAGCATCGGGAAGGCTGAGCAGAAAGAGAGCATAGGAGAAAGGAGGGGCCGAGATGAGGAAGGGGAACAAGCGGCTGACGGCGCTGGGGAAGCTGGTGGTGAAGACGCTGGCGGACCAGGACAAGACGAAGTCAGAGCTGGCGGCGGAGATCGGGACGACGCCGGTGTACCTGAGCTACATCCTGCACGGGGTGCGGCCCGGCACGAAGTATATCCCGGCGCTCATCGCGGCCCTGGGGCTGGACCCGGAGGACGTGGAGAAGGCCATCGCAGCCTGACGGCGGAGGGGAGGGACAGAGGTGCCGGAAGTATTTATCCCACTGGCAGAAGCAGCGAGTTTTGAGGGTGTCAAATACAATACCCTTGTGCAGTGCATAAAACGCAATTCAACGAAGTACCAGACAAAGACGCAGCCTCGCGCGAGCGGCGGGAAGGACGAGGTACTGATCTCTGTCTCGTCCCTGAGCGCGAAGGGGCGGCGTGCCTGGCGGGCGGCGCAGAAGGTGGAAGGAGGCGAGGCGATCGTGGCGCAGCGGACGGAGGTGCGGCCGTGGTACGTGGACGCGGACCTGAACCGGTACATCGCGGGGCACAAGGCGGCGTACTACGAGTCGGTGGAGCTGGCGGCGCGGGTGCAGGACTTCATCGACTACGCCGGGCCGGACCGTACGGGTTACGCGGAGCGGTACGCGCTGGGGCTGGGCGTGAGCCCGCCGACGCTGTACCGGTACATGAAGACGGTGCTGGAGGCGAACGCCTGGGCGCTGAAGCTGGAGCGGGAGGACGGGCAGAGCCGGGACTACTTCCGTGCGCTGGCGCTGTGCCGGAAGCCGCGGGAGAAGGACACGTTCCCGACGCTGACGGCGGAGCAGCAGGCGATCATCGAGAACATCTGGTTTGACCGGAGGTTCTCGCAGAACAAGCCCACGGTGACGCTGCTGTACGCGGCGTTTGAGGCACAGGCGGCGGCGCGTGGGTGGACGGAGTATCCCAGCGTGAAGACGGTGGGGCGGTATGTGAAGTACCTGATGGAGCTGCCGCCGGCGAAGAGCGCGCTGTACCTGTCGGCCCGGGGGGACCGGGCGTGGGAGAACCGGATGCAGGTGAAGGGCAAGCGGGACGCCTCCACGCTGGAGGTGATGGAGTACGTGGTGGCGGACGGACACACCTTCGACGTGTGGGTGGAGTACACGGCCCCCAACGGGAAGAAGAAGGCGATCCGCCCGGTGCTGGTAGCCTGGGAGGATATGCGGACGCGGCGCATCCTGGGTCCGGTGCTGTGCGAGCACTCCAACACCCGGGTGGTCAAGGAGTCGTTCATCAAGATGTGCTACGAGGCAGGGACGGTCCCGAAGCACGTACACATGGACAACGGCAAGGATTTCGCCAACCGGGAGACGCTGGGCCAGGACCGGAATATCCGGGCCATGGAGCAGCGGGCCATGGACGCGGAGCTGAAGGGCTTCTACCTGGCGATGGGTGCCCGGGACTGGTCGCGGTCCCTCCCCTACCACCCGTGGGACAAGCCCATCGAACGGGCCTTCAAAACGTTCTGCCTGCGGCACTCGCGGAAGTTCGCGTCCTACACGGGCACCCTGACAGGCTCCCGCACGGAGGACAAGGTGGAGAAGGACGTGCAGCGGATGCTGGAGCGCGGGGAGCTGCTGACGATGGAGGAGTTCTATGAGACGCTGACTCAGTTTTTGAGCGGGTGGTACGACACCCACGAGCACCGGGGCCTGAAGGAGGCGGGCGAGCGGTGGACGACGCCCGCCGCGCTGTGGGAGCACGCGCCGCACTATGAGAAGGCACCGCCCATGCGGGAGTACGCGGCGATGCTGCTGATGAAGCCGGGGCGGGCCAAGGTGAACAGCCAGGGCTTCACCCGGTTCCATACCCTGTATACGGCCCCGGAGCTGGGGTTCTATGTGGGCAAGTGGGTAAACATCCGCTGGGACGCCGGGGACGTGAGCCGGATGTATGTGTACGACGTCAAGAGCGGGGCCAAGATCTGCGAGGCATACGCGGCGGAGCTGCTGGAATTCGGGGACAGGGTCTCGGAGGCCGCGCTGGAGGCCCTGCACCGGCGGAAGAACCGGAACAAGACGCTGGTCCGGGAATTCCTGGAGGAGCGGCGCATGCCGCCGGAGCTGCGCATGGATGCGGAGGCCGCCGTGGTGGGCAGACTGGATCTGACCATCCAGGCCGCGCGGCCCCAGAAGGTGGTGAGCCTGCCGATGGACAAGGAGTTCCGGGGCGAGCTGGCGGCGAGCCGGAAGAAGAAGGCCGAAGCCGGGGACGAGTTCCTGGCGGCGAAGGCGGAGAGCGCCCTCACGAAGCTGAGGGCCATGAACGGATAGGAGGACGAACAGCATGGAAGGAACAGCAGTGGAGCGAACCAGCGGCATAGCCGGGGAGCAGAGCCTGGCGGAGCGGGTCAACGCGTACATCCTCACCCAGCACAGCAGCATCCACGCGGTGGCGAAGGAGGTCGGATACAGCCGGACGTCGGTGTCCCGGTATCTGTCCGGGAAGTACGACTCCTGCGCGGCCTCCCTGGAGGAGAAGCTGGCGGAATTCCTGGAGGCCCACACGGGCGAGGCGGTGGAAGTGCCCGCCCGGGGAGGGGCGCAGCGGGGCGGCGAGCCTCCGCGGTTTTATGAGAGCCGGGACGCAAAGGCGGTGCTGGGGGTATGCCAGAGCTGCCAGGAGTACATCGGGCTTGGGATCGTGGTGGGACGGTCCGGGTACGGGAAGACCCACACGCTGAAGGAGTACGCGAAGCTGGCGCGGGTGGCGTACATCGAGTGCGACGACACGATGAGCAGCCGGGACCTGGTGGAAGCCATCGAGAGGAGCCTGGGCCTGCCCAACGGGTACGGGACGATCTGGAAGCGGGTGAACGGCATCCGGGACTTCTTCAACACGAACCGGGGCTATCTGCTGATCATCGACGAGGCGGACAAGCTGGTGAGCAAGTACACCCAAAAGAAGATGGAGATCCTGCGTGCCGTCTTCGACCAGAGCGACGTGGGGCTGGTGATCGCGGGCGAGCCGAAGCTGGAGGTGCAGATCAAGACGTACCTGGAGCGTATGGCGAACCGGGTAGACTTCTATGCCTTGCTTCGGGGCCTGTCGCCGTCGGAGGTGGAAGGGTATCTGAAGGGATTCGACGTGACGCCGGAGGCGCTGGTGGAGCTGAAGAGCCGGGCGTGCAACATGCAGACGGGGTGCTTCCGGCTGTTGGACCGGACGCTGTCCAACGTGAAGCGCATCCTGGCGGACAGCGGGGAGGCGCGTGTGACGGCAAAGGTGATCGAGCAGGCGTCGGCCATGATGATGCTGTGAGGTAGCAGGGATGCAGATCGAAATCGGATTTATCCGCTCCTCCCGGGCGCAGATCTGCCGGAAATGCGGGAAGACCATCCCTGCCAGGGAGCAGTCGATCAAGTACACCAAGAAGCTGCGTGGGCGCGTCAGCCTGACGCAAACCTGGTATGTCTGCCTTACGTGCGAGGAGGGACAACGAAAATGAGAAAACAGCGGCTGATGGGGCTGGCGCTGGTGGGGATCGCGGCGCTGGTGTGCATACTGGCCGGTACCGGCGAGCGCCCGGAGGACCGGGACGGGACGGCGGCGGTGCTGCTGGCCCCCCTCGGGCTGTACATGGTGTTCACACGGAGCTACATCCTGTATGACAGCGAGCCGGCCGGAGGGGCGGAATGGGAGGAAGGGCCCGGCCCCCTCCCCCGGGACTGCCCGGCCCGGCTGAGGACGCACAGAGAACAGAAAGGAGCACGGTATCATGGGAAGAAAACGGGTGATCGAGGCCCCGGCGCTGAAGAGCTGGGAGGACGTGAACGAGGCGCTGCGGCAGATCGCGGAGTCGCAGATCGCCATCGGAGACATCGAGAGCGAAATGCAGAAGCAGGTACTGGGCGCGCAGAAGGTGGCCGAGCAGGAAAGCAAGCCGTATAAGGACGAGGTGGCCCGTCTGGAGCGGGAGATCAAGGGCTTTGTGACGGAGCACCGGGAGGATATGGGCAAAACGAAGAGCATGACGCTCACCTTCGGGGAGGTGGGGTTCCGGCTGTCCACCAGCGTGTCCCTGCCCCGCGCGAAGGAAAAGCTGGAGGAGATCATCCGCCGCCTCAAGTCCCGGCAGATGACGGACTGCATCGTGGTGGAAGAAAAGGTGAGCAAGGAGGCCCTGAAGAAATACGGGGAGGACACGGTAAACGCGGTGGGCGCGACCTGGAAGCAGGGAGACGTGTTCGGGTATGAGGTAAATATCGCCCGGCTGGAGCAGATCAAGGCGGGCGTCACGGATTAGGAAAGGGGTGGACCGGATGGCGGCGGCACAGAAGAACCGCTATGGGGCCGTGTACGGACTGGCAAAGGGGCTTGGCATGGACCGGGAAAGCCTGCACGAATACATATACCGGGAGACGGGGCGGGCGAGCCTGACGGAGCTGACGGACCCGGAGCTGCGGCGGCTGGTACTGAGCATGGGCCGGATGAAGGGGGGGCAACGGGCCCCGCGCCGGAAGCGGACGGATGCCGGCGGCAACCCGGAGACGGCGGCGCTGCGGCGGGAGCTGTACCCGCGGTGCCGGGGGGAGGGTGGGTTGCGGAAGCTGTACGCGCTGTGCCGGGAGATGGGCCGTGCGGAGCCGGAGAAGGTGGTAAACGGCCTTGCCCGGCGGATGTTCGGGGTGGAGCGGCAGGAGTGGCTGACGGCGGCGCAGTGCCAGAAGCTGGCGGAGGCGCTGAAGGCCATGGCCCGCCGGGAGGCAGCCCATGAAGCATGAATCTGTGAGCAGGGGCCTGGAGGACTTCCTGGCGTATCTGCGGGACGCAGAGGAGCGGTACCGCATGGCGGAGGCCAGCCGGGCGGAGGCGGACGCCGCAACCCAGGATCTGCTGCATGCGCTGGAGCTGGGGGAGCACCATGCAACGGAGCGCTCGCGTCTGGCGCTGAAGCTGCGGGAGGTGCGGCGCACACGCCGCGCGGCCAAGGATACAGCGGAGCAGACGGGACCGGTGGCGGCCTGGGCGGAACAGAACCGCGCCACGGTCAAAGCGCTGGAGCGCCTGCTGGGGGAGCTGCGGAAGCTGGAGCGGAAGACGGAAACCCGGACCTATATCCCCAGGACCCACGTGCTGGAGGAGGCCCAGCGGAAGCCGCAGCCGCACGGGGAGGGCCAGTGAGAATGGGAGGAAGAAAGAACCCCGGGCCCCCGCCGCCGCTCCGGCAAGTCGGGGAAACGCTGTGCTGGCACTGCCGGAACGCGGTGCCGAACCCGGAGACGGGGGCCGGATGCAGCTGGAGCCGGAAGGATCACGCGCCGGTACCCGGCTGGACGGCGGAGCGGAGGGACGTGCAGATCCAGAAGGACAGCCGGCGGAGGGTGAACGGAGATCTGGAAAGCTACCGGGTGCTGGCGTGCCCGGAGTTTGAGGAGGGATGAAGCCGGTATGACCGTGAAGCGCAAACGCATGACCCAGCGGGAGAAGGACCTGCGGGCCAGGACAAAAAAGGAGCTTCAGGAGCAGGGCATCCTGCCACCGGACAAGCCCCGTCTGAACCGGAAGAAGTTTGCCCGGGAGACCTGGTCAGAGTTCCAGGCGCTGCTGGGGCGGGACCCCATCCGGGCGGAATATGCATTGTTGCATGCCATTGGGTTCCTGACGGGCCCGGAGCTGCCGGAGGTGACCGCGGAACAGGTGGGCATCTGCAAGCTGCTGAAGGTGGCGGTGGAGTATGACCGATTCCTGGCGCGGCTGGAGGCGGAGGGGCGGAAGGACTACAGCATCGGCGAGCTGGCAGACGAAGTAGTCATGCCGGTGTGGAAGCTGTAGGAGCATGGGCGTCATCATCGACCTCGCCCTGCACCGGAGGGATTGCCAGAACTGCCGGTGGCACGGTCAAGAGGACCGGGGCTGCCTCCGCCCGGGCGGCTGGAACTGGCTGCCAGGCTACAAGGGGTGCGCGGACTTCGAATGGTCGGAGGCTGCGAGGCGGGCCCTGAAGGAAGAGAGGGAGAAAGAATGCTGACCATCGTAGTGAAAGTAGATGCGCCGGCAGAGGACGCCCAGGGCGTCAAGGAGGACGTCGCCATCCTGCTGGAGCCGCTGGGCGACGTCCGGGTGCTGTCCGTCCGGGCGGAGACGCCGGAGCAATACCGATTTGATCTATAGGAGGTAATCTATCATGGCAAAGACAAGCAGACAGGCCGCTTCGGCGGCCACCAGCGCACCGGCCCAGGAGCCGGAGATCAACGAAGCGGATGGGGAACCCATCTACCACGATCCGGGCGAGGAGGGCGACGGCGATGAATAAGATCAGGATCTGCCTGGACTCCGGGCACGTGGGAAGCCGGTACAACCAGAGCCCGGTAGTAAAGACGTATTACGAGAGCGCGGCCATGTGGTCCCTGCACCTGAAGCTGAAGACGGCGCTGGAGGCGCTGGGCTTTGAGGTGGTTACCACCCGGGCCAGCATTGACACGAAGATGGACGTGTATGACCGGGGCGCGGCGTCCAAGGGGTGCGACGTGTTCTTGAGCCTGCACTCCAACGCCTGCGGGGCGGAGAGCGTGGACTACCCGGTGGTGTACCGGGCCTATGACGGGCTGAACGGCTCGGACGTGCTGGCGGGTAAGCTGGCGGCGCGGATCGGCGCGGAGATGGGCACGGCCCAGGCGGGGCGGACGGCCATCCGGAAGAACAGCGCCGGGAACGAATACTACGGCGTGCTGCGCGGGGCCCGGGCGGTGGGCACGCCGCAATACCTGCTGGTGGAGCACAGCTTCCACACCAACGCCCGGGCGGCGCAATGGCTGCTGTCGGACATCCACCTGGCCGGTCTGGCGCTTGCGGAGGCGGAGGTGCTGGCGGAGCACTACGGTCTGAGCGCCGTGCCGGAGGGCAAGACGGCCATCCTGGGAACGGCCCAGGCCACGGCCCAGCAGATGGCGCTGGTCTGCCGGAGCAGGAACGCAGCGCCCAGGCTGCCGGCCTGCTCGGTAGAGGAGCTGGCACAAATGTTTTTGGAGGAGGGAGCGGCTGAGGGCGTGCGCGGCGACGTGGCCTGGGCGCAGAGCCTGAAGGAGACGGGCTTCTTCCGGTACGGTGGCATCGTGCTCCCGGAGCAGAACAACTACGCGGGGATCGGGGCCCTGAACGGGAACGCCCAGGGGCAGGCAGCCAGCTTCCCGGACCCGCGCACGGGTGCGCGGGCCCAGATCCAGCACCTGAAGGCATACGCCTGCACGGAGCGCCTGGCCAACGCCTGCGTGGACCCGCGGTTCCCACTGGTGACCCGGGGGTGTGCGCCGTATGTGGAATGGCTGGGTGCGGCGGACAACCCCCAGGGCAAGGGCTGGGCCTTCCCCGGCCCGGGCTACGGGGCGAGCATCGTGAAGCTGCTGGGGCAGATCCTAGCCCAGGAGACGCCGCAGAGCCCCGCCCCGTCCCCGGAGCCGGAAGCGCTGGCCGGGTTCCCGGCGTGGCAGCGGGACGGCCTGGCGGCCCTCCAGGCGGCCGGAGTCATCGACAGCCCGGACTACTGGGCGGCGAAGTTCAGCGAGGGCGTCACGGTGGGCGAGCTGTTCGGCATCCTGGGTAAGATGGCCGGAAGAGCATAGGAAAGGAGGCCGGCAGCTTTGGACAAGGCGCAGCTGCAGTGGCTGAACGAGCTCCCCGCGGAACGCTTTCCGGAGCCCTATCAGACCATGGCGCGTGAGATTGGCATACCGGACACGGTGCGGCTGGCGGAGCTGTTCGGCGGGAGCGGCATGTACTTCCCCGAGCTGGACAAGCTGCTGACGGAGTTGCGGAACGCCAACATCCGTGCGGAGTTCGACGGCGGGAACCACAAGGCGCTGGCCCGGAAGTACGGTCTGTCCGAGCGGTGGATCTACGAGATCCTGAAGGCGGAGGGCCTGGACGAAAACCAGCTGGATCTGTTCGCGGGGAACTTTTGAAGTACTTCAATAGAGAGTTCTGAAAAATCTGTGTACCCTAAGACTACGAGCTTTGCTCGTAGTCTTATTTTTTGCCACAAGGAGGGGGCGCAGATGAACATGGAGGCCATCCAGAGCGCCGCGAGCGAGGCGCTGTTGAACGTGGTGCTGGCCGTGATCGCCCTGGCCGGCGCATACGCGGTGTACTACATCCGGCTGGGCGCGTCGAAGCTGAAGGCGCAGACGGCGCGGATCGCGGACGAGGCGGGGCGCAAAGCGCTGGAGGACGCGATCTCGGACGTGGAGCGGCTGGCGACGCTGTCTGTGGGGGCGACCGAGCAGACGACGGCGAAGGCGCTGCGGGAAGCGGTGAAGAATGGAAGCGCGAGCCGGGAGGAGCTGGCCGCCCTGGGCAGACGGGTCTTTGAGGAGGTCAAAGGGTCCATCGCGCCGGAGGCCCAGCGGGTGATCACGGAGAACCTGGGCAGCTTCGACCGGTATCTGACGAACTGCATCGAGGACGCGGTGCTGAAGGTGAAGCAGGCCGGGGCCGGGATGACGGTGCCGGAAGGCGCGATCCTGACTGGCGCAGAGCTGGAGGCCGTGCTGGGCGCAGCGGCGGAGCCTTAAAGGAGGCCGGGCATGGAAGTCACCCAGATCACCGCCGTCATCGGGGCGGCGGCCTCGCTGCTGTGTACCCTCGTCGTGGGCGCACTCACATTCTTTATCAAGAAGACGCTCACCTCGCTGGAAGAGGCAGACAAGAAGAACGCCGCCCAGATCGCCGAGTCAAAAAAGGAGGCCGCCGCGCAGATCGCGGAAGCAAAGCGGGAGGCCGCCGATAAGATCGCCAAGGTGGATGAGAAGCTCAACGACCTGAAGGCGGACCTCCCGCTGGTGTACGTCACTCGGGAGGACTACATCCGGGTGATGAACCGGGTGGAGGACAAGCTGGATCAGATCCTCTACGGAAGCGGAGGGACAAGAAAGGAGGGTTAGGAGCCCATGGCGATCATGGACGAACTGACGGAGCAGGAAGTCAGCAGGAACAAGGCGATCCGGGGCTATATCATCCGGGCCCTGGCAAAGGGCAACCACAATGCGCTGCTCGTCCGGCAGATCACCAACGCCCTTGTGGCGGACGGCCTGATCTATTCCCCGGATATCTCAAAGCACCTGGAGTATCTGGAGGAGGCCGGCTACATCACGTTTACGAGCCGCGTGGCCAATGCCTACAACGCCTATCGGAAGGATGCCGTCATCAAGCTCACCCGGAGGGGCGTGGACCTTCTGGAGAGCACGATCGACGACCCCGGCGTCGATGTCTAAGAACGAGCGACGCCGGACACGGGTGAGCTCGACGATCGACAAGCTCCCGGATGACATTAAGGGGCAGCTCGACGTCAAGCTATCCGACACCACCAACACCTACGAGGAGCTCTCTGTATGGCTCAAGAGCGAAGGGTATGAGATCAGCAAGTCGGCGATCGGTCGGTATGCTATCCGAACCACCAAAGCCGCGCAGCGCGTCGCCGAGACCATCCAGAGGACTCAGGCAATCGCCCAGGCCGTTGAAGCGCACCCCGACCTCGACTACACGAAGGCGGCGTCAATGGTGCTCATGGACGGCCTCATGCAGCGGGTCAGCACCGCCGAGGACGAGTTTGAGGAGATGCCGCTGGACAAGGCCGGGCGGCTGATCGCCTCCCTGTCGCGGAACGCGACGTATGAGAAGCGGGTGCGGCAGGAAATGAAGAAAAAGGCGGAGCTGGCCTTTGAGCAGCTGGAGGTGGAGCTGATGGCAGCCATCAAGCAGCACCCGGAGCTGGCCGGCGAGCTGCACGACGTGCTGGCCCGGGCAAGGGAGAAGGTGATCCCGGATGGCGATTGACCTCAACGAATATCTGGAGAAGCTGGAGGAGCCGGAAGACCGGGAGGCGGCAGCCGACCGTGCGTACCAGCGGCAGCTTTTTCTTGATTATGTTGTCCGTGACGGCGGCTTTCCCGAGCGCCGTGCGGAGCTCCTGCGGGACTTCCAGGCCGGAAAGGAGCTCACCGGCCCGCGGGGCCTGCGCCGGGCGCTCGGGGCGATCGACCTGGAATACTTTGGCCGGGCTTACCTGTCGCACTATTTCGTCCGCAAGTCCCCGGCATTCCACGGGGAGTTGGACAAAATCTGGTGCGAGGGTGTTATGAAGGGGCTCGACCCCATGCGGGAGGCCAAGCAGATCAACCGGGCAGACGGCTGCCGGCGTGCTATCGAGGCCCCGCGCGGTCACGCCAAGAGCACCACCTTCACCTTTAAGGACGACCTCCACGCCGCCCTCTATGCCTACAAGCACTACATCATTATTCTTTCGGACAGCTCCGAGCAGGCGGAGGGCTTCCTGGCAGACATCAAAACGGAGCTGGAGGAGAATGCGGCGCTGAAGGAGGACTTCGGGGCGCTGGAGGGCAAGGTATGGAAGGCGTCGGTCATCCTGCTTGCCAACGGGGTCAAGATCGAGGCCGTAGGCAGCGGGAAGAAGCTGCGCGGACGCAGGCATAAGGAGTGGCGTCCTGACCTCATTGTGTGCGACGATCTGGAGAACGACGAGAACGTCAACACCCCAGACCAGCGGAAGAAACTGAAAAACTGGTATGACAAAGCGGTCAGCGCCGTCGGTGACACCTATACGGACATCGTGTATATCGGGACGCTGCTGCACTACGACTCGCTGCTGGCGGCTGTGTTCCGCAAACCTGAGTATGAGTGCCGCCGATATCAGGCGGTCATCTCCTGGGCGGATGACACAACATTGTGGGACGCCTGGGAGCGAATCTATACCGACCTGACCAACCCGCGGCACAAGGAGGACGGTCTGGCATTCTTTGAATCCAACCGGGACGAGATGCTGGAAGGCACAGCCGTGCTCTGGGAAGAAAAGATGAGCTACTACCGGCTCATGTGCGAACGCGTCAATATCGGAACGGCAGCTTTCAACAGTGAGTACCAGAACGATCCCATCGACCCGGAGAACTGCACGTTCCAGGAGGAGTGGTTTGACTTCTGGGATGACGAGGGGAAACAGCAGCCGGATTTCTCGGACCCGAAGTTCCTGTTTATCGGGGCCAACGACCCCTCCCTGGGTAAGAACAGGAAGTCGGACACCAGCTCCATCTTTGCGATTGCAAAGGACACCTCCACCGGATACCTGTATGTGGTCATTGCGGACATCGCAAAGCGGAAGCCGGACCAGATCATCGAGGACGCGCTGGAAGCCAGCCGGCGGCTGAAGCGGGACTATAAGCGGCCCTACTACAAGTTCGGCGTGGAGACGGTTCAGTTTCAATACTACTTTGCGGAGATCATGCGGCAGAAGGCCGCAGCGGTCGGAGAGTATCTCCCGATCGAGGAAATCAACTCCACCCAGAACAAGGACGCCCGCATCCAGTCCCTGCAGCCCTTCGTGAAAAACGGCTACATCAAATTTTCAAAGAAGCACAAGACCCTGCTGAAGCAGATGACGGAGTACCCCATGGGGAAGAACGACGACGGCCCGGACGGCCTGCAGATGGCGGTGAAGCTGGCGCTGGACGTCAAGGCCGGCACCCGCGTGGACTATAAGAGCGTGCAGAGCCGGGCGATGCGCTTCCGGCGCGGGGCGTATTAGGAGTAAGGACTATGAGCAAATCAAAGAGGAAACGGCAGCCGCCGGCCGTGCGGGCCGCACCCCGCCCCCGGCCGGACGTCCGGGAGATCGCGGTGGCTCACGTCTCGGACAAATACAGCGAATACCCCAGCAACGGCCTTACCCCCGTCCGGCTGGCGGAGATCTTCCGGGAGGCGGACGCCGGGGATGTGCTGCGGCAGATGGAGCTGTTTGAGGAGATGCTGGAGAAGGACCCCCACCTGTTCAGCCAGCTCCAGACCCGGAAGAACGCCGTCACCGGCCTGGACTATGAGGTCATCCCCTTCGGAGACGACCCCCGGGACAAGGAAATCGCGGACTTCATTGGGGAGCAGCTGGGGGCCATCGAGAACTTTGAGGATGTGGAGACCGACCTTCTGGACGCCGTGGGCAAGGGCTTTGCCGTCAGTGAGATCATGTGGGGTTATGACGAGGGCCATGTGGCGGTACAGGAGATCCGTTCCCGGCAGCAGAAGCGGTTCTTTTGGGACAGTCTGGACGACTCCTTCAAGGTGCGCACCCTGGAGCACTCGGAGGGGCTGCTGCTCCCCCGGAACAAATTCATCGTCCACCGGTACAAGGCCCGCAGCGGCCACCCCTCCCGGGCGGGCGTGCTCCGGGTCACGGCATGGATGTACCTGTTCAAGAACTATGACCTGAAGGACTGGGTGGCCTTCGCCGAGGTCTACGGCCTGCCTCTGCGCCTGGGCAAGTACGCAGCCGGGGCCAGCGAGTCGGACAAGGCGGCCCTCATGCAGGCGCTGGTACAGATCGGCGCAGACGCCGCGGGCATCATCCCGGACGGCACGACCATCGACTTCATCACCACAGAGAAGACCAGCTCGACCGACCTCTACGAGCGGCTCGCCCGCTATTGCGACGAGCAGATCAGCAAGGCCGTCCTCGGCCAGACGCTCACCTCGGACTCCGGGGGCGGCAGCTACGCCCAGAGCAAGACCCACAACGATGTCCGGCACGACCTGACCGTGGCCGACTGCAAGGCCCTCGCCTCCACGCTCCGGCGCGACCTCATCCGGCCCTTGGTGCTTTTTAACTTTGGGGAAGACAAGCGCATCCCATATCTGCGCTTCGACTGCGAGGAGTCGGAAGACCTGGAGCAGATGGCCAACATCCTGGGGACGCTGATCCAGCAGACGGGCCTGCGGGTGCCCACCAGCTATCTTTACAAGAAGTTCAGCATCCCGGAGCCGGAGGCGGACGAGGAGATCGCACAGCCCCGCGCCAATGCGGGCGCGGGTACCCTCCCCTTCAAGCAGCCCCCGGACCGGGCGCAGCTCGCGCTGAAGGACCGGCCGGTCCCTGGAACACAGCAGAGCGTGGACCAGCTCGCGGACGCCGCGCTGAAGCGCGGGGCCGGCAGCTTCCAGAAGGCGTTCGCACCTGTTCTCAAATTAATTGAGAGCGCGGAGAGCCTGGAGGCGCTGAAGGCGGCCATGGAGGACGACGGGGCCGTGGAGAAGCTGTACCGCGCCATGGACGTCTCCGGGGTGGAGGATCTGCTCCAGAAGGTCATGCTTTACGCGGATCTGGAGGGGCGGGTGTCCGGAAATGGCTGACGTTGACGCCGTCTTCACCCGGACGGATATGACGTTCCAGGAGGCCGTGGACTACTTTAAGGAGCGCGTACCTGTTACGGCGGAGCAGTTTTACCGCATAGCCGAGCACTACCGCTCCCTGGCCTTTACGGTCTCCGGCTACACCAAGGCCCACATCCTCAAGCGGTTTTACGAAGAGCTGCTCTCGGCGCTGGAGGAGGGCGGCACTCTGGGCGAGTTCCGCGCCAACATGAACGGCTTCCTGGAATCGGAGGGCTATGAGGGCATGACGCCCATCCAGGCCGACCTGATCTTCCGCACCAATGTGCAGACGGCCTACAACGCGGGCCACTACGAGCAGATGAGCGATCCGGCAGTCAGGCAGCTGCGTCCCTACTGGCAGTACGACGCGGTCAACGACGCCCATACCCGGCCGAGCCACCTTGCGATGGACGGCAGGGTCTACCCGGCGGATTCGCCGGTCTGGGATACCTGGTTCCCGCCCAACGGCTTCCGGTGCCGCTGCACGGTCCGCAGCCTGTCCAGGCGTCAGGTGGAGCAGCGCGGGCTCACAGTGGAGACGGAGGCCCCGCCCATCCAGCCCGATCCGCAGTTCTCCACCAACCCCGCGAAGGTACGCTTTGAGCCCGACCTGAAGGACTACCCCGAACCGCTGGTCAAGGCGTACCGGGCCCGGGAAAAGGAGGGCGGCGGCGCGTAGGCGGACGGAAGGCCGGAGACGGCCCTCAGAGCGGCGCAAGGACCGGGGGTATCCCCCAGGGCCCGGAGCGCTGGAAAAGCCCGTGAAGGTGCGTGCGCACGCGTGCTAACGCGGCTTGAAGCGGTTTGGGGCAAATACAGAAGGAGGCCAAGGTCAAAATGAAGGACTATCTCATCCTCAAGGGCGGCCAGATGGCGGTGGGCGACGGAGTCCCGGAGGTCATCCCCGTCCTCCCGTTGGGCCACGTGGTGAGCTCCAAGGGCGAGTTCGACGTGGACGAGGAGAGCTTTCAGGCAATGAAGGCGCAGATTGCCCAACGTGGGGTGGATCTGGTCGTGGATTATGAGCACCAGACGCTCAAGGGCGTGGAAGCGCCCGCCGCCGGCTGGGTCAAGGAGCTGAAGCTGGAGGGCGGCCAGATCATGGCCGCGGTCCAATGGACGCCCAGGGGGGCGCAGTACCTGGAGAATAAGGAGTACCGGTACCTCTCCCCTGTGGTCACGGTCCGAAGGTCGGATGGAAAAGCGATGGGGCTGCACTCCCTGGCGCTGACCAATACACCGGCGATCGAGCATATGACGCCGATCGTCAATTCTGAATCGTTTGAAGGAGGACAACACATCATGGACATCCAGAAACTCGCGGAGCTGCTCGGGCTCGGTATGGACGCCACGGAGGAGCAGATCCTGGAAGCGCTCAAGGCTTGCGTCGATGAGAACAAGAGCCTGAAGGCGGGGCCGCAGCCGCCCGCGGACAACAGCGTGGTGGCGAACAAGGCTGTGTGCGAGCTGGTGGGCCTCAAGGCCGGCGCACCTGTGGCCGACGTCACCGCCAAGATCATGGAGCTGAAGAGCGGCAAGATCGACGGCGTGGATCTGAAGGCGGAGATCAAGGTGCTCAAGCAGCAGAATGCGGAGCGCGACGCGGACGCCGCCGTGGATCTGGCGCTGAAGTCCGGGAAGATCACCCCGGCGCAGAAGGACTGGGCCAGGCAGTACGCCCTGGACAATCCCACGGGTTTTGCCTCGTTTGTGGAGAAGGCCCCGCGGGTGGTGCCCATGGGCGAGCTGCTGGGCGACGGGACCATGGCGCTCAAGGGCGGGGCGCTGGACGAGGCGACCATGCTGGTGTGCAAGCAGCTTGGCCTGGACCCGGAAGACGTGAAAAAGTACAACCAGAAGGAGGAGTGATCCACTATGGCAGCACTGACCAGTGCGAGGGATACCATTGAGATCGCCAATGGCGGCAAGACCCTCACGCTGCCCGTGAAGGGCAGCACCACCATTTATCAGGGCGCTCTTGTGGCCCTGGACGCCAACGGCTATGCGATCCCCGGCAAGAAGGCCGCCGGATTGACGGCAGCCGGCCGGGCGGAGGAGACCGTGGAGAACACCGGCGCGGACGGCGCGGTATCGATCCGCGTTACCCGCGGCGTGTTCGTGTTCGCCAACACGGCCACTACATCCAACAAGATCACGGCGGGCTACGGCCTCAAGCCCTGCTATATGGAGGACGACCAGACGGTAACGGCTCTTGCGACCGGCTCGTCCGTAGCCGGCCTGGTGACCCGGGTAGACGACAGCGGCGTGGCCGTGGAGATCGGCTATGGGCTGACGGTCGCGGCGAGCGGCTAATAAAGTAAGGAGGACGCATCATTATGATTATCAATCCCCAGACCCTGAGAGGGATCTACATGGGCTTCAACACCCTGTTCAACAAGGCATTTGAGGGCGTAACGCCCATGTATACGGAGGTGGCTATGGTCACCCCCTCCACCACCGACGCCGAGACCTACGCCTGGCTGGGCGACATCCCCGGCATGCGGGAGTGGATCGGCGACCGTGAGATCCAGAACCTCACCGCCTCCGGCTATACCATCCGCAACAAGCCTTTCGAGCTCACCCTCGGCGTGGATCGGGACGCGGTGGAGGACGATAAGATCGGCCTGTACAACCCCAGTGTAGAGAACCTGGCGCAGGCCGCCGCCGCGCATCCGGACAAGCTGATCTTCGAGCTGCTGAAGAACGGCTTCTCCGAGCTGTGCTACGACGGCAAGGCGTTTTTCGCGGCGGACCACCAGGTGGGCGGCAAGAGCTTCAGCAACAAGGGGACTGCAAAGCTGACCCTGGACGCCTATGTAGCGGCCCGCACCGCCATGATGTCCATGACCAACAGCAAGGGCGAACCCCTGGGCCTGGTGCCCGACAAGCTGGTGGTGCCTCCCGCCCTGGAAAAGGCAGCGCGGGATATCCTGGTGTCTGACTTTATCAACGGCACCCGAAACACCATGCAGGGCACCGCCAAGCCCGTGGTCGTCCCCCGCCTGGCGGGCAAGGATTCCGCCTGGTACCTGCTGTGTACCACCCGGCCCATCAAGCCCCTCATCTACCAGCAGCGCAAGAAAGCCAAGTTCGTCTCCCTGACCAATGAGAACGACGCCAACGTCTTCATGAAAAAGCAGTTCCTGTACGGCGTGGACTGCCGCGGCAATGCGGGCTTCGGCTTCTGGCAGATGGCCTACGGCAGCGACGGCAGCGCCAATTCCTGAGCTGTGAGAAGGGAGAGGTCCGCGTGAGCTACAGCACCAGGGCTGAGGTCCGGGAGATGATTAAGGACGACGCCTTGAATTCGATCATCGGGGATACCTTCCATGACGAAGAGGAGCGCGAGGCGCTGATCGGACCCATCATCGAAGAGGCGATCGCGGACGCGGACGGCGAGATCGACGGGTACCTCGCCAAACGGTACTCCGTCCCTCTCAGCCGTCCCCCGAAGGTCATCAACAAGCTCTCCAAGGATATCGCCATCTTCAACCTGTACTCCCGCTTCGGCATCGACGAGGAGAGCGCCCAGAAGATATACCTTACCCGCTACAACTCTGCCATCAAGTTCCTCACGCTGGTGGCGGAGGGCAAGGTCTCCATTGGGACCGAAACTGACGATCCGGCCAGCGCAGCGGCTGGC
>OGOE01000967.1_pt1 | contig 21798 bp, 20 predicted proteins | sample 1552611 | NCBI WGS metagenome assembly OGOE01 (sample SAMEA2580129, study PRJEB22360) | human gut metagenome | biome: human gut; feature: human-associated habitat; material: faeces | place: Denmark | collected 2008/2010
TTCAGAAAAATCTTTTGGTTTATAATTTGTGATATTTGATGTGTTCATTTTAATGCTCTCCTTTGAGTATATTTAAACACATTTAATCATAATAGTCAATATATTCCGTTGCTTATGTTTCCCTCCTTTTGATTCTGCCCAGTTGGGCCATGTTTTAAAGTTTTGCCAGGTCATTTTTAGACCTTGCTTTTCATTGTATCCTACTTCTATAGAAAAAGCAAAAATTAATTGCAAAAATAATGTGCAGCGATTAGAATAATACTGTATGTCTAAAAATATCAGATATGAAAAATGTACGCGAAAAGTTTCAGGCGGAAAATCAGCCACAAAAGCAAGTGCAAAAACGACTCCGAGAGTACATTAAATGCAGTGGAAAGCAAAGTGCGTATTGAAGTAGAAAAGTAGATAGGAGAGTTTGATGAGATTAAGAAATGTAAAAGGTTCAAGAGAGCAGATTGCAGCGAATGAATATACAATTAAAGATGCAGAGCAGATCAAGGGTCGGTGGAAAGATTATTTTCAGGACGGTAAGCCGATTCAGTTAGAGATCGGGATGGGAAAGGGAAAGTTTCTTATGCGGTTAGCAGAGAAAAATCCTCATATTCATTATATTGGAATTGAAAAGTATTCCAGTGTTTTAGTCAGAGCATTAGAAAAGATGGAAGAAACTCCTTTAGATAATATTCATTTTATTCGAATGGATGCAGAGAATATTGTGAATGTATTTGAAAAAGGAGAGGTAGATCAGATTTATCTGAATTTCTCAGATCCATGGCCAAAGGACCGTCATGCAAAGAGAAGACTTACTTCCAGACAGTTTTTAGAGCGTTATCATAATATTTTAAAAGAAGAAGGAAGAGTTATTTTTAAGACAGATAACAGACCATTATTTGATTTTTCTTTAGAAGAAGTAGAGGAAGCAGGATGGACATTGGAGAAATGTACATTTGATCTTCACCATAGTGAATACTTAGAAGGCAATATTATGACAGAATATGAAGAGAAGTTTGTAGCAAAAGGTAATCCAATCTGTATGCTTCAGGTTTTTTATAAAGAAAATAAGTAATCTGTACGGGCATATGTAGTAATTGACTGGGTGATAAGAGAAGGTTGGAATTTGATAAATCAGGCGCACATTTTTAGTAATGTTCATAGAATAAATCAGGGGTGATATTTTATGAATTTTAAAGAAAAGATGTGCTGGAATATTCAAAGAAAAAGTTTTTGTGACAGGGGAATCTGGCGATGTTTATTTAACTTTTGCCGGAGTATTTCAGAAGTGTGCAATATTCTGAATGGAAAATAACAGAGATCAGGTCTTATGTGTATTTTGCTTGAAGAAATCAGTATATTTCTGAGGGATTACAGATAATAAAACATATTTATAATAGATGAAAGGATTTACAAATGAAAATCGTAGCAATAGATTTAGACGGAACATTATTACATTCTGACTGTACGATTTCTTCTTATTCAAAAGAAGTGATTGCTGAGGCAGGGAAAAATGGGATTATGGTAGTACCGACTTCAGGAAGAAGCTTTCGAAGCATTAAGAATCAGGTAAAGGATATTGAAGGTGTGAAGTACTGTATCTGTGCTAACGGAACTTTGGTTGGAAATATTCAGACAGAAGAACTGATTCATAATTATAAGATACCGCAGCATTTTGTTTATGACATTTATAAAGAAGTGAAGGAAAGGCATGGATTTATAGAGTTATATTGTGACAATGATGCGTATGTAGAAAAAGAGGATATTCCTGTCTTTTACAATACAAAAATGGGAAAGGATTTTTGTGACAGTTTACTTTCTACTGATGTAAAAGCGCTGTCTTATGATCTGTTGTTACGTCGGGGAACAATGCGGATTAATAAAATCCATGTTGCATTTCCAGATCCGCAGGAATTGAGAGAATTTGCGGCTAAAACTGCGAAAAATGAGAATCTTGTTGTGACATTTCCAAGTGAATATAATATGGAGATTTTCCCAAAGGGATGTAATAAAGATGTAGGGATTCGTATTCTTGCTGAAAAATATAATATTGCACATGAAGATACCGTAGCGATTGGAGATAGTGATAATGACGTGGCGATGATCGAATATGCACATATTGGAATTGCAGTAGCAAATGCGATGGAAGTATTAAAAGAGAAGGCGGATTATATTACGAAATCAAATGATGAAGATGGTCCGGCGATTGTACTGAAAAAAATACTTAAAAAATAAAAAATAATGCTTGCAATCTATGAAAGGTTGTTATATAATAGTCCTTGTCGTTGAGAGAAACGAAAACAAAACACAAGGATATGCGCTTTTAGCTCAGTTGGTAGAGCAGCGGACTCTTAATCCGCGTGTCCAGGGTTCGAGCCCCTGAAGGCGCATTACAAAGCATCGTTTTTAGGATTTAGGCCTGGGGATGGTGCTTTTTTGTTGCCAATAAAAGGAGGAACAACAATGAATCTGATTTTTGACTTAGATGATACCCTTTATGACCTCATGGGACCTTTTGAACTGGTTCATAAAAAGTTATATGCAGATAAAACCGATGCGGATTGTACGGAACTGTTTATAAAATCACGAGATTATTCGGATGAGATTATGGAAGCAGAGATAAAAGGAGACATTCCACATGAGGATTGTTTTTATGAGAGAATTAAAAGAACGTATCATGATGTGGGAATTGAGATGAGCAGAAAAGATACAGAAGAGTTTGAACGATTATACAGAGCTTATCAGAAAGAAATATCTCTTAGCGAGGGAGTGGAAGAGTTCCTTGATTATTGTAAAGCTCATAATATTTTCATTGCCATTCTTACGAACGGGAGAACGAAATCTCAGTATGCGAAGGTAATTGCTTTAGATTTACATAGATGGTTTGACGATGACCATATCTTTATTTCCGGTGGGATCGGCTATCAGAAGCCAGATCCGATGGCATTTCAATATATCGAAAAGATGTTTTCACTTAATCCGGAAGAAACATGGTATATTGGAGATACTTATGAGGCAGATGTTGTTGGGGCAGACGGTGCAGGCTGGCATACAGTCTGGTTTAATCACCGCAACCGAGAACGTCTGGAAAACTGTGCTGATGTGACAGTAAGAAGTATAGAGGAATTAAGTAGATTCATAAAAGAAAGAAGTTAAAAGTATGAAATCAGTAATATTTATATGGAAACCAGGATTTTAAATCCAGTAGAAAGAGTAAGGGTTTCTAAGTGAAATTTGTTATGATATTACTGATTTCATTAGAGAATAATAAGATAATCAGAATAGAATAATATTGATTACTTCGTGTTTAATTTTAACAATTTGTGGTATTCAAGAACATCATTATCCCACTGTTTATATTTTTGATCTCCGCGGCGGTCAGGAAGGCCATATTCGTTTTTGAGGTATTCACCGAGATAGGCGGTAGTTTTTTGGGCTCCTTTGATATTGAGATGATCGCCGCCGTCTACAGTATCTTTTTTCCAGTTGATATTCTTTTTTAATTCAAGGTTCAAATCGATAAAGTTGATTTTGTTCTTGTCGGCAATCTGCTGCAATGCATTATGCTTTCTGTAGTTCCATCCATTGTAATTCGGAACGGAGATCAGTACAGGAATAGAACCCTGACGTTTGCAATAGTGAATACATTTTTCAAAGGTAGATGCACTGATATCGTTGATTTTCCAGGTCTTTCTAGTGAACTTCATTCGGTGCTTTTTTTTATGGACTTTGTGCGTTGATTTACGGTAATAGTAACCTTTCATAACGGAATATCGGTTTCCCCAAATGTTCTTAATTTTATGTGGGTTTAAGTTTTTGTGGAAGCTGATAACCGGAAAAAAGGTTGCGAGCTTTGCTTTTGTGATAGAGTCGAGATTGGCGATATCGGTTTTATCACGAAAAAGATTATTGCCGTCAATCAGTACGATAGAAGGCTTTTGGTGTTTATAAATCTGCTTTAAATATTCATAAGTCTCAGGAATACGCTGGCTTGCCTGTCCCCAGGTATATCCGGTGAATCCGTCCTGTTCCCACCATATGAGAGGAAAAATTCCGCTGTATACATTACTGTCTCCTATTGCTAATACATCAATACTGTTATCCGGTTCCTGAAAAATGCTATAGCCGGAGTAATTAAATAGCGGATTGGCATTGTACCCCATGGCAATGGATAAGGAAGAAAAGATTTTCAGTGCAAATGTTAAAATCAGCAGGAAAATAATGCTTCGTGTTGCTATTGATTTTTTTGACATTTTAGTTCCTCCTGTAAAGTGAATGTACTCTCACGAAATCAAGCACAAAAAGATTCCGAGAGTACATATGAAAGTGTTCGATAGTAAATCATATTAAAACTTCTTAAAACTTCGCATAAATAAAGTCGGCAACGCCCCATCCAGGTCCATAAGCACCGGCAATGATAATCAGTATAATAGGAATCATATATAGTCCCCAGCGAATTGGTAAGGACTGTTTTGATATGAGTTCGCGGATAGAATGTCCCTCTTCCTGTTTCTTTCCGATAAGATAGAGAAGAATAACACTAAAGACGATTAACAGGAAATCCAGTTTAAATAATCCTCCTTGATCAAAAGCCATCTGCCAGAAAGAGACTTTGCTGTTCCATGGACGAAATAGAGAACAGAGCATAGTGATAGCAACGTTTAAGTTTCGTGCCCGGAAAATGAGCATACCAATATTTACAAGAATAAATGTACGGGCTGTCTGCATTATGTGATACCAGGATGCATTTCGATCAATGTTACATTTCCTGCAAAAAGCAGCAAAAACAGGTTCGAGAAGCATCCCAAGGACCATGATGACATAGTAATAAAGACCGTAAATAATGTATTTCCATTCTGCTCCATGCCAGATTCCATTACCGAACCAAACGGCGAACAGAGCAAAAATACCGGGAATCGTGGCAGCATAATAACGATTCATATGGGCTCGGCACTTTTGGCTGAACTTCTGAAAATGTGTTCCAAGAGAAATCGGGTAAAAAATGTAATCTTTAAACCAGGCTCCCAGAGTAATATGCCATCTGCGCCAGAAATCATTAACGGAAGTGGCGAAAAATGGACGTTTGAAGTTCTCTTCTAAAGTGATGCCGAAAAGCTGGGCGCTTCCTCTTGCAATGTTAATACATCCGGCAAAGTCCATGTAAAGCTGGAAAGTATATAAAAGAATTGCCATGATAACAGGAAAACCGGAGTATCGTTCGTGATTTGCAAAAATAGCACGAACATACATATTTACGCGGTCAGAAAGAAGTACTTTTTGAAAAAGTCCCCATGTAATAAGCTGGGCACCAAAACAAAACTGTTTATAATCAAAGCGATGCTCTGCTTTTAATTCTTCACCAAGCTGCCCATAGCGGGAGATTGGTCCCTCGGTGATGACTGGGAAAAAGATTAAAAACAGAAGCAGGCGCAGGTAGTTTCTTTCGACCTTACATACGCCGCGGGCAACATCTGTCACGTAGCTGATGGCAGACAGTGTGTAAAAAGAGATTCCGAGAGGAAGAAAGATATTTAAAAACGGAATCTGGGCGGGGATATGTAAAGCACTAAAAAGTGCATTGATATTTTCACCAAAAAAGTTAAAATACTTTGTAACAAATAAAATACCGAAGTTTATAAAGCATAAGAATGCGATAACGTAGCGGATTTTTTTTGTGGTCTTATTCTTTAGTTCTTTTCTTGCGGCGCGGTCTAATTCTTTCTTTTTTAATTTAAATGTTTCGTTGAACTGCTCGATAACTCTTGCACCAAGATAAATGGCTGCCGTTGTAAACAGGACAACGACAACCAGACTTTTCATTGTAAGAATATAGAACAGCAGGCTCGAAAAGAGGAGTCCGATCCAGCGGCGCTTTATGGGAAGTAAATAATAAAGGATCAGACTGCCGCCAAGAAATGGAAAAAGATAGAGCCATGAATTATACTGCATATTCTCACCTACTCATCTTCTAAAATTTCCTGAACCATATGGTGAATACTTTCTACAGACTTAAAGTTTTCCGGCTTAATATAAGGGAGTGTAATGTTAATATCAAATTCATCATTAAGCTCAGAGACAAGCTGAAGAATTTCCATAGATTCTAAAAGGTGTTCTTCAATAAAATCTGTTGATGCCGCAAAGTTAGCGCCAGGTTTAATAGTTTCTAAAATTTCAAGAATAGTGTCCATAGTTAATCTCCTTTGTGTATTATTCAAGAATGTCTTAACATTCCTGATAGCTTTCTTTTAATAGTTTTCTGTCAATCTTTCCGTTTGCATTGTAAGGCATCTGTTTGATTCGGATGAACTTATTCGGCCGCATATACGCAGGCAGTTTGGAGGCTGCTGTAACGGAAAGTGCATCTGGTTTTGTCTTTCCCTGATAAAAAACAAGGATTTGATCAGTTGTTTCTAAGTAAATACATACGCAGGCATGAATTTCCGGTAAAGCTCCAATAGAAGCTTCGATTTCACCGGGTTCAATGCGGTATCCCATATGTTTGATCTGGAAATCTTTTCGTCCCTGATATCTTAAAAGTCCATCTTCCCCTCGATATACAAGATCTCCTGTGCGATATACAACTTCCGGATAAGCATCATTCAACGGATTTTGTACGAAAGCTTCGGAAGTTTTTGATGGATTATGATAATAACCATCTGCAAGAAACGGACCGCTGACAAGAAGTTCCCCGCTTGCAGCTTCTTTCCCGTTCTCATCTACGATGATCAGGTCACAATTGTCACAGGCAACGCCGATAGGAAGTGTTTCCTCATCGGAAAAAGTGTGATTAACAACATAGTAACTGCAAATATCGGTTGTCTCTGTCGGACCGAAAAGATTTGCGTAAAAAATATCAGGAAGTGCCTGGCGCCAGTAATTCAACTGCTTTACAGGCATAACTTCTCCGGCAAACAATACTTTCTTAAGATATTCCGGTTTAATATAAGAAAATGTATCCCAGTTCGCTACAATATTAAGTGCGGAAGGAACCCAGTAGATGGTATTTACTTTATAAGTATTCAGATATTCCATAAGCTGCATCGGGAATGAAAAATACTTCTTTGGAATAATCTGATAAGTTGCCCCGGTACGAAGTGATGCATAAAAGTCAGAGACAGACATACTAAAGTACAATGGGGTCTGGCTTCCAAAAATAGTTGCTTGATCAATATCAAATGCATGGATAAACCAGCTTCCATAAGAAATCAATGCACGATGGCTGATCACAGTACCCTTTGGCTGACCGGTAGAACCGGAAGTATAGAGAATATATGCCGGATCACGTTCCGTCATCTGGTCACGTACTCTGTCAAGAAGCTTGTTATCTATTCCTGCCAAAGCACTATCTTCTATTAAAAGTGTCTTAATTGTCTTTGTGAACATTTTACTCTGGCTTTCTTCAAAAGAAGAAGGTATATCAGAATAGCTAGTGTGAAATGCATTCACTTTATCGATGTATGAGCTGTCTGTAAGAATTGCAGCCGGCTGTAATGTTTCAAAAATACGGTGTACACGTTCTACAGGCATCTGTGTGTCAAGTACGACATAAAAATTACCACTGTAAAGAACGCCGAGCATTGCCTCTGCCAGAGCAGGGCTCTTATCCATATAAATAGCAACAGGAATGCGGTGCTTCTTCAAAGTAGAAGCGAGCATGGTACCTGTCTGTTGGCTCTTTCTTTTCAGATCATGGAAAGTAACCGAAGCATGGTCGTCTGCAACGGCTATATGATCAGGAAAACGCTCACAGGTTTTCTCGAAATATTGTAATATATTTTTCATATGTAGTATCTCCTTAGTGCTGTTAGCGGCTATTGATTCATAGTTATACATACAACATAACAAAGAAATCTTAAGTAATAACCAAAGAGAATCTAAAACATTCTTAAGAGATAATTCTGGATTTATTTCCTTGCGCTGTTTGTTTCTTTTGCTTGATCAATGAAAACTTACATATATTTTACAAGACAATCTCTTTTGATTTTACATCTTTGTGTTAGAGTTATGCACATAAAGGAAAGGACAGATGGGTGATGAAAGTGAAAAAAATATATAAAATATCAGAGACTGTTCATAGAGCAGCAGGGGGAAAAATAGAAAATATTTTCCTGTTTTTAAATACAGTGTTCTGGGCATTGCTTGCGCTTATTGTTGGCGTAACAGGATTTTCCCTGGCAACGGGAAGTGTGATTGGACATGGAGTTATATTATTTTGTATTGTAGGATATACTGGAATGATCATAGGATTTTTTGGTGGAAGTTATTATTTATATAGAAGAGATGAGAAATAAAGTAAGCAAGAAGCTATCGCAGTAACAGTGTTACAACTGTAACTGTGGATAGCTTTTTTTATTGTATTTATGTGTCTGCTATTATTATATTTACAAAAGTAAAAATAAAAATAAAAAAGTGCCCAAAAATAGGGTGAAATATTTGGTTATATTGAAAGAATGTAAAAATATACGTCATGTTTTTGTTGACAATCTAGAGGGAAAATTTTATAATATAGGTAGTTACGGGAGGGGGAAATATGAGGAAGGTAATTGATGATCCACGCCTGATGGTTCGGGTATGCGATTTGTATTATAATCAGGGTATCAGCCAGCAGCAGATTGCCAAGGACCTGAATTTATCCAGACCTACGGTATCTAGAGTGTTGGCGCTTGCTAAGGAGCAGGGAATTGTAAAGATTAGCATTTCCAATGTGAATGCAGTAGAGCATTGGGAGCTTGAGAGAAGACTTGAGAAAGAATTTGGTCTTCGGGAAGTAATCATTGTAGGAGAGAATTCCTCAGAGGATGGGATGAAGGAGTCGCTTGGAGAAGCGGCCGCCAGATATTTGGAATATACGATTAAAGATGGGAATATAGTAGGTGTTTCTATGGGTTCCACTTTATTTGAAGTCGTGTCCCACGTTGTACATCCTGCCGCACAGAAAGTTACATTTGTTCCGTTGGTCGGTGGAGTTGGAAGAGTTCGTATGGAGCTTCATGCGAACAGTCTGGCGGAATCACTGTCTCGTATATATGATGGTAAGTTTGTACCGCTGCATGCACCGGCCCGCGTTTCCAGCAGGAATATCCGAGATGAGCTTTTGAAAGAAGATAGTTTATTACCGGCGATTTATCTGACACAGAAATTAGATATTGCAGTAGTTGGTATCGGATATCCGAATGAGAAGTCAGCGATCATGGCAACGGGATATTTTAAGGAGAATGAGATAGAATCTCTTATTGACCGTAAGGTAGCCGGAGAGCTATGTATGCAGTTTTATGATATTTACGGAGATACTGCTCCGTATAAAGATGATAATAATGTTATTGGAATGGATATCAGTATGCTTCGTTCTGTTCCACGTTCTATTGGTATTGCCGGAGGTGTTGAGAAGCTTCGGGCAGTCAGAGGAGCGCTTAACGGACATTATATTAATACGTTGATTACAGATATTGAATGTGCAGAGGCATTGATATCTGAATAATAAATCATGATGCAGCAGTGATAAATACTGCCGATGCAGTAGATGCAGCATCAGAATATATCCAGTTCATAGTTTTGATCAAGGAGGTAAATATCATGGATGAAATTCTAAACCTGTCAATTAATGAGATGCCACAAACTGAGTTTGATTGTTCTTGTGGAAAGCACCACAATTTTAGCGTACACGATATGTCTATCCGTAAAGGAGCAATCGAAGATTTACCAAAGATGGCAGAACCATTTAAAGATGGTAAGATTCTTGTAGTATTTGATAATCATACTTACGAAGTAGCAGGTAAAAGAGCTGTAGAACTTCTAAAAGAGAATGGATTTAATGTAAAAGAACTGTTATTTGATACAGGCGATGATATCTTGATTCCAGATGAGAAGACCTTAGGAAGAATTGTACAGGAACAGGATTTAGATACAAGCCTTATGGTAGCAGTTGGATCTGGTGTTATTAATGACTCCGTTAAGTTCGTAACTTCCCGTTCCGGACTGCCATATATCATTGTTGCGACAGCACCGTCTATGGATGGATATGTAGCAGATGGAGCCCCGATTTTCTCACAGGGATATAAGTATTCTCCGGTAGCTCATCTTACATACGGACTTGTTGGAGATACCGATATTTTAAAGACTGCTCCGCAGGACCTGATTCAGGCAGGTTACGGTGATGTTGTTGGTAAGATTACTGCAATCGCAGATTGGGATTTATCAGTTAAGGCCAATAACGATTATCGTTGCGATACTTGTGTTACATTAGTTAACAGAGCATTAGATAAGTGTTTTGCAAAAGCAGAAGGATTAAAGGAAAGAGATCCTGAGTCACTTGGAGCATTATTAGAAGCATTAACTTTAACAGGTGTTGCGATGGCATTAGTTAATATTTCCCGTCCAGCATCAGGTGCAGAGCATATGTTATCTCATTTCTGGGAAATGGATTACATTGCACGTGGATTAAATCCAAATCATCATGGAATTCAGGTTGGTGTAGCAACGCCGATTATTGCTCGTTTCTTTGAAGAATTAGCAGATATCCTTCCGGAAGGAACCGGAGCACTTTGTCCTCCTCATGAGGAGATTGAAGCACTTTTAGCAAAAGGTGGAGCACCAACAAGTCCAAAGGATATTGGTATCAGCAAAGAACTGTTCCATAACAGTTTACTGAAAGGATACACAGTACGTCCTCGTTACTCTATCATGCAGTTTGCAAAAGATAATGGACGTTTAGAAGAAATCGCAGATAAGATTACAGAAGAGATTTACGGCTAAAGAACGCTGGGGTATTCTTGAAGAATTCTCAGAATTTCAGACGACGATGATAGACATGATCAGGAATATATAAACAGGTAAGAGGTATATTTTATGCAGAAAAAGGAAGACGCATTAAAAGGTGTGAAACTATTTGTCCTTGATATGGATGGAACAGTATATTTAGGTGATCAGCTGATTGAAGGTGCATTAGATTTCATTCGTGAGGTAGATGCATCGGAAGACAGAGATTTCATTTTCTTTACGAACAATGCTTCTCGTGTCCCTGCAGTTTATGTTGAAAAGCTTCATAAACTGGGACTGGATGTAGGGGAAAGCAAAGTTGTAACAGCTGGAGATGTCTGTGCAGAATTTTTGAAGGTGAATTATCCGGGAGCAAGAGTTTACCTCAATGGTACTCCTGTTCTGGAAGAGAACTGGAAGGAAAAAGGAATTAATCTTGTAGAAGAAGACCCGGATGTTGCAGTACAGAGTTTTGATACAACATTAACTTATCATAAACTAGATCGAATCTGTCATTACGTAAGAAATGGTGTTCCGTTTATTGCAACACATATGGATACAAACTGCCCGACAGAGTATGGATTTATGCCTGATTGTGGAGCAATGTGCAGTCTTATTACAGATTCTACAGGAGTGAAGCCTCGTTTCCTTGGAAAGCCATGGAAAGAAACAGTAGATATGGTTGCAGAGATTACAGGTTATAAGGCAGAAGAGATGGCTTTTGTTGGCGATCGCTTATATACAGATGTAGCAACAGGCGTGAATAACGGAGCGAAAGGATTTCTTGTTTTAACTGGAGAAGCAGATATGCAGACCGTAGCCGAATCGGATGTAGAGCCAACTTGTATCTATGATTCTTTAAATGAAATGAGAAAATATCTGTAGTTTTAAAGTATAAATCAAAAGGGATTTTTTACCACTCAAATAAAGAAGGAGATTAAAAAATGAAAGTAGTATTTGGATGTGATCCTAACGCAACACAGTTTAAATTAGACTTAATGGAATATGTAAAGAGTCTTGGACATGAAGTAGCAGACTTAGGAAGTGATGATCCGATTTATGCGAATACAGCCATTGAAGTAGCAAAAGCTGTAGCTGCTAAAGAATATGACAGAGGTATCATCGTTTGTGGAACAGGTATTGGTGTTTCTATTGCAGCAAACAAAGTAAAAGGAGCTTATGCTGCATGTATCCATGATGTATATCAGGCTCAGAGAGCACAGCTTTCTAATCATGCAAACATTATTACTATGGGTTCACAGGTTATCGGAATCGAGCTTGCAAAACAGCTTGTTAAAGAATATCTTTCTGTAGAATGGGATCCTAACTGCAGATCTGTTGAAAAAGTACAGAGAATCATTGACTTTGAAAATGAAGAATAGTCTATCAGATCTTACATACGTTTGATTGGGAATATATGAAATAAAAGTGGGTATTGGGTAAAACAATATAGCATAGAAAGTATGCTTTGATGATGAAAGGAGTTACAAAATGGCAGAATATTTAATGGGTATTGATGCAGGAACCGGTAGTGTACGAGTAGCGTTATTTGATTTTAGAGGACAGAATCGTGCATATGCTGTTGCAGAGTATGGAACAACTTATCCTAAAAATGGATGGGCAGAGCAGAGCGACTACGAATGGTTTGAGGCATTAAAGAAAGCAATTCCTGAGTGTATCAAGAAGGCTGGTATCGCAGCAGATAATATCGCAGCGATTACCTGTGATGCTACAACAAACACATTAGTGTACTTAGATGAGAATGATACTTCTGTACGTCCACCGATTCTCTGGATGGATGTTCGTGCGACAGAAGAAGCATCCTTCATCGATACTATTCGCGAAGAATATGATGCAACGAAGTTCTATAAACCAGGATTTAGAGCAGACACTATGGTTCCAAAGTGTATGTGGGTTAAGAAGAACGAGCCTGAAAACTGGGCAAAAACTAAGACGATCATGGAATTTGAAGACTGGCTGAACTGGAAGCTTACAGGAAGAAAAACAGTAAGTATGTCTGTTGCAGCATTCCGTTGGAATTATGATGATAAAAATGGCGGATATCCAGTAGACTTCTATAATGCAGTAGGACTTGATGATGTTGTTGATAAGTTCCCAGAACCAGTATTAAAGGTAGGAGAAGTTGTTGGTAATATCAGTGCAGAAGCTGCAGAAATCTTTGGTCTTAGCAAAAAGACAGTTGTAGTAGAAGGTACAGCAGACTGTAATGCATGTATGTTTGGTGTTGGTGGTGTAAGACCAAACGGTATGACATTAATTGGTGGAACATCTACCTGTCTGTTAGGTCTTTCCGAAGAAGAATTCCACGTAGACGGTGTAAATGGAACATATCCAAACTGTATGTATGACGGAACCAGCCTGTTAGAAGGTGGACAGACAGCAGCAGGTTCTATTCTGACATGGTTCAAGAATAACCTTCTTCCGGCAGCATGGATGCAGGAAGCTGTAAACCGTAACATGAATATCTATGACCTCATCACAGAAAAAGCATCTGCTGTTCCGATTGGATGTGACGGTCTCGTTATGATGGATTACTTCCAGGGTAACAGAGCTCCTTATGCAGACTCAAAAGCAAGAGGAATGTTCTGGGGATTATCTATCGGTACAACACCGGCTCATCTTGCAAGAGCGGTATATGAAGGTGTTGCTTATGGTGCAAACCATTGTATCGTCAGCATGAAAAAGGCTGGATATGATGTAAAAGAAATCTACGCATGTGGTGGTTTAGCACAGTCTGACTTCTGGATGCAGATGCATGCCGATATTATCGGAGTACCAATGTATACAACAGTAGAGAGCCAGAGTGCAGGATGTCTTGGTGACTGTATCATCGCCGCTGTTGGTGTTGGAATCTATCCTAACTTCTGGGAAGCAGCAGACAGTATGATTCGTGTGGATAAAGAGTACATTCCTAATATGGAAGCACATAAAGAATATCAGTTCTATATGGAAAGATATATGGAAACATGGCCACAGATGAAAGAAATCGTACATAAAACAGTAGACCACAACAACAAAAAATAGTATTATATTAATATTGTAAATAACTGATAAGCCCGCGGAGGATACGCTACTGGTATGCTTCGCGGGTATATTAGATTTTAACTTGGAGGATTAATTATGTCAGAAGTAAAAGCAATCGGAATTGGTAATGACCATGCGGCAGTAGATCTTAAGAATGAGATTAAAGCATACCTTGAGGAAAAAGGTTATAAAGTGGTAAATTATGGAACAGATTCTTCCGAAAGCTGCGACTATCCAATTTATGGAGCAAAAGTAGGAAATGCAGTTGCAAGTGGAGAGGTAGATGCCGGTGTTTTAATCTGTGGAACAGGAATTGGTATCTCTATTGCAGCTAATAAAGTAAAAGGTGTACGAGCTGCCGTTGTCAGTGAACCGGTATCCGCAAGATTAACAAAAGAACACAACAATGCAAATATTATTGCATTTGGTGCAAGAATTGTTGGAAGTGAGATGGCTAAAGCAATCGTAGATGCATGGCTTGATGCAAAATATATCGGAAGCGGCCGTCACGAGAGACGCGTAAACATGATTGAAGAGGAAGCAGCAAAGTATAATAAATAAAGTATATGGTTACGGAGGAAGAAGATGAGTCGTTTTATGGAAATAAAATCAAAGGATATAGAGAACGCCTTTGAAGATGAGAGAAGACAGTATTTCGTTGGAAACTTAAAGAAACCACAACATATCCCTTTTGTTAAGTCAGACAATGCGGAAATGGGATTAACTGCTTATGATAAATTCACTGGTGAGCCGGCTCATCGCCACTCTGTGGCAAAAGAATATGCTTATGTCATTTCCGGTAGAACACAGTATATGGATCTTGATACAAGAGAAGTATATGAATATCGTGCGGGCGATTTCTTTGCGACCTTTCCAGGAACAACTTATGTTCAGAAATCCGAAGCTGGAACAAAGATGATCTTTGTAAAAGAACCATCGATTAATGATAAAGAGCTTGTACCGATGGACGAAGAAGCTAAAAAATGGATGGAAACTGAATTCTGATTTGTAGATTTGGTAATAGACGAAAAAAGAAAAAAATAATACATCCCAGATGCTCTGTAGTCACTGTGTTTAAGATGCTCATCCGCATCTTAAACACGCTCCGAAGTCGCATTTGGGATGTATTATTTTTTTCTTTTTTCTGGCTATCTAAATCTACAGTTGGGCAACGTGGAATGTACCAGAAGGATATGACTTTTCGGGAAATTAAAGTCTAAAGGATTGACGTATTCTTCTGGAGTTTTTGTTTTTTGAGACAAATTCAAGTCTCGCGGAGCGTTTAGCGCAACGGAACAAAATCCTGATTCCATCTGGTGCCAACAAACAAAAAAGCAGAAATTTTATATACAATAGAAAGTGATGTCGGAGCAAATAAAAATGCCGGACAGGCATTTTCTATGCCGCGACTATCTTCACATTCTATTGTATATAAAATTTCTGCTTTTTGTCTGTTTCACTCTACCAATCAGGAGTTTATAATATTTTCGTGGTCCATTTGCTCATGTCCCAAACTTCATTCACTACGTCTTTATAGAACTCTGGTTCATGGCAGATGAGCAAGACACTTCCCCGATAATCGAGCAAAGCGCGTTTTAATTCGTCCTTTGCATCAACATCAAGATGGTTCGTAGGCTCATCTAACAAAAGTACATTGGTGTCTCTATTGATGAGTTTACAAAGACGGACTTTAGCCTGTTCTCCTCCACTTAAAACGCGGACTTTGCTTTCGATATGTTTCGTGGTGAGTCCACATTTTGCAAGGGCGGAACGTACTTCGTACTGGGTAAATCCAGGAAATTCTTCCCAGATTTCTTCGATACAGCTATTCGGATTCTCGCCTTTTACTTCCTGTTCAAAGTAGCCAATCTGAAGATTTTCGCCCTGTTCACAGCTTCCGGAAAGCGGAGGGATTAATCCTAATAAGCTTTTTAAAAGGGTGGTCTTTCCGATACCATTTGTTCCGATGAGGGCGATTTTCTGTCCTCTTTCCATATAAAAGTCCAATGGTTTAGATAATGGTTCGTTATAACCGATAACAAGCTTTTTCGTCTCGAAAAGCATTTTTCCTGGTGTGCGGCCGTACCGGAAATTAAATTCTGGCTTCGGCTTTTCTGCGGCTAATTCGATAAGGTCCATTTTATCAAGTTTTTTCTGACGGGACATTGCCATATTTCTTGTGGAAACGCGAGCTTTATTTCTCGCTACGAAGTCTTTTAATTCATTGATTTCCTGCTGTTGACGGCGATATGCCGCTTCAAGCTGTGCTTTCTTTACCGCGTAAACTTCCTGGAAATGGTCGTAATCCCCGACATAACGGTTCAGCTCCTGATTCTCCATATGATAAATGATATTTACAACTTCATTTAAAAATGGGATGTCGTGAGATATTAAGATAAATGCGTTTTCATAGTCAAGAAGGTATCTTTTAAGCCAGGCGATATGTTCCTCATCAAGATAATTGGTAGGCTCATCTAACAAAAGAATATCTGGCTTTTCTAATAAAAGCTTTCCCAGAAGTACTTTTGTTCTCTGTCCGCCACTCAAATCTGTAACATCACGATCTAATCCAAGATCTAAAAGGCCAAGCGCTCTTGCTACTTCTTCTACCTTTGCATCAATAGTATAAAAATCATGAAGAGTAAGGTCATCCTGAATCAGTCCTAATTCCTCCATGAGAAGCTCCATTTCTTTCTCATCAGCAGAACCGAGTAGATCACAGATTTCATTCATTCGTTCTTCTTTTTGTAATAAAGGATCAAACGCAGATTTTAATGCATCCTGAATTGTCATTCCTGCTTCTAATACCGCATGCTGGTCAAGATATCCAACATTTACATTTTTCGCCCACTCTACTTTTCCTTCATCCGGCATCATTTTTCCGGTAACAATACTCATAAATGTGGACTTTCCTTCGCCGTTTGCTCCGACAAGACCGATATGTTCCCCCTTTAATAATCGGAAAGACACATCGTTAAAGATTGCTCTATCTCCAAAACCATGGGTCAAATGTTCTACATTTAAAATACTCATAAATTCTCCTTAAAATTCTATTTATCTCAGTCGAGAAGACTCCCACCTCTTTCAGGTGGTGAGTGACAGCAAATTTGTCTCAGTGTGAGTCCAATCTCCGACTGAGATAAACTAAAACTTATCCAATTCCTACTGAATGTAGTATCGGAGTATTTTTGTACTTGTTTTTGCGAGAAAATTTTTCGTCAGTTGTGCACAAATTTTTGAGGCGTACGTGGAACGTACGTTGATGAAATTTTGGTGCAGCTGGAGGAAAATTAGCCGCAAAGGCAAGTGCAAAAATACTTCGATACTACATTCCACAAAAAAACCTCCCAAAGGATTGCTCCCCTGAGAGGTTCTTGCGCTGCTGTTTGAAATTTGTAGTTCGAGTAAACGAAATTAACGCTTGCTGAACTGAGGTGCTCTACGAGCTTTTTTGAGACCGTATTTCTTTCTTTCTTTCATACGTGGGTCACGAGTTAAGTATCCAGCTTTCTTTAATGCTGGACGGAATTCTGGGTCAGCTTCCAGTAATGCTCTTGCAATACCATGTCTGATCGCACCAGCCTGTCCTGTGTATCCGCCACCATGTACGTTAACTAATACGTCAAATTTATCTGCTGTGGATGTTAATTCTAATGGCTGACGAGCGATTACTTTTAATGTGTCATATCCAAAATATTCATCCATGTCTTTTTTATTGATTGTTACTTTACCTGTTCCTGGTACGAGATATACTCTTGCAACACTGCTTTTTCTTCTACCAGTTCCGTAATATCTTGTAGTAGCCACTTACTTTTCCTCCTTAAATTAATACTAGATTGCTAATTCCTTAGGCTGCTGTGCAGCATGTTTGTGATCAGGTCCAGCGTATACGAAAAGCTTTGTATACATCTGTCTTCCAAGAGGTCCTTTAGGAAGCATACCTTTTACGGCAAGTTCGATAACTTCTTCTGGTTTCTTGTTTAATTTTTCTCTTAATGTTGTTTCTTTCATTCCACCAACATAATCGCTGTGGTGATAGTAGATCTTCTGATCTAACTTCTTACCGGATACTTTAATCTTGTCAGCGTTAACGATGATTACATAGTCACCGCAATCCATATGAGGTGTGAAGATCGGTTTGTTCTTTCCTCTTAAAACACTTGCAACTTCAGATGCAAGACGTCCTAATGTATGTCCTGTAGCATCAACTACATACCAGTCTCTAGTGATGGTAGATGGGCTAGCCATAAAACTTTTCATGAGTAGTTCTCCTCCTGTTTATTCTAAAAAAAATCAACGGTTCAGATATGACTTCCTGGCTGTCCGGACCCTCCATCATATCAATCCTGCTTACGCAGGTATATGACAAAATGTATCTCGGGGCTTTTGAGATTACATTTTATATGCATACTACAATTTCATATTATATAACACTCTTTTCAGTGTGTCAACAATATTTTTGCCACAAAATATGGGGTTTTTTAATTTTTTACGTCCTGTAATTTACAAATATTCAATCTTTTTCAAAAAAAGTCCTTTTGCCGGAACGGTTTCTCCTGCTTTTGAACGATCGCAGGCTGCAAGTATCTCTTTTACATGCTCTGGTGGATAGACTCCTAATCCTACTTTAATTAATGTTCCACTGATAATGCGGACCATGTTATAGAGAAAACCTTCTCCTGTTACGCGGATTATTACTTTCTGAGATGGATATTCTCCTTCTGAAAGTGAATGAGTTTCCACTTCTATTCCTGTCACAGTTCTTACCGTTGTCTGTGCCTGTGTTTTTGAAGCGCAAAAACTTTTAAAATCATGTGTTCCAACAAGATATTGTCCGGCTTCCTGCATCGCTTCTACATCTAATGGAAAGATGACAAGATGAGAATAAAGCCTCTCTGTTGGCAGAGGAATCTTTCCATTTTGAATATGATATTCATATGTTTTCCTTGTATCACAATATCTTGGGTGAAAATCATCCGCCACCTGTGCAGAAGACACAATTCGTATATCTTCCGGAAGCTGTGGGTTTAGTGCAAAACAAAGTTTTTCTGCGGGAATCGTTGTCTCTGAATCAAATACTGCTACATTTCCAAAAGAATGTACTCCAGAATCTGTTCTGCTTGCTCCGATTATGTGTATCTCTTCTTTTAAAAAATCACTCAATGTTTTATTCAGTACTCCTTCTATCGTAATCCCATTCGGTTGAATCTGCCAGCCGCAATAGTTTGTCCCATCATAGGCCACTACTAATTTAAATCGTTTCATAAGTTTTATTCTCTCTCCTATGTTTATCAGTATGCAGCACTGATTATTCTAACATCTTTTATATAGTAACATATATTAATATCAGGGTCAAAAAGTCAGAAAGCCGATGCAGGCTTGCCTGAAAGAGAACTTTTGATACCAACATCATATATTTCTTATATTAAAATAAAACTACAAAAAATCATAATTGCTACATATAAAAGCATGATTCCATATGCGGCATAATCTTGTTTTTTATAAACAAGGGGATGTAATCTTGTCTTTCCTTCCCCGCCATTGTAACATCTCGCATCCATTGCCATTGCAAGATCGGAAGCTCTTCTGATCGCTGCAATAAAGAGTGGTACTAAAACAGGAATCAGCTTTTTCCCTCGTTCTAAAATATTTCCACTTTCAAAATCGACACCTCGTGACATCTGTGCTTTCATGATCTTATCAAGTTCTTCTGTTAAAATTGGAATAAAGCGAAGAGCAATCGACATCATCATAGCAATTTCATGTACAGGAATATGCACTTTTTTGAGAAATTGAAAACCTTTTTCAAGTCCATCTGTAAGCTGATTCGGTGTTGTCGTAAATGTCATAACTGACGAACCGATGACAAGGTACACTAAACGTATAACAAGATAAAATGCCATCCATAAGCCCTGCTTCGTAATGGATACCGGTCCAAGTTTTATTAATACTTCTCCTCCCACACTGATCATATTAATAATCGCTGAAAAACAAATAATAACAAACAGTGGTTTTACGCCTCGAATCATCATAGAAAATGGTACTTTTGACAGCTTTATTGTGAAAGCAAGAAATACTGTTGCAATTCCAAGACTTAATAAGCTTTTCGGAAAAAATAAAGTAATAACAAAAAGCAAAGTCCCTAAAAGTTTTACACGAGCATCCAGTTTATGAAGTACGGAATCCGCTTTATAATATTGTCCCAATGTCATTTCCCGAATCATTTGCTGCCTCCTGTAATACATTCTGCCAGTTCTTCTATGGTAAGAGGAATAGCATTCTCATTTTGCAATGTTTGTCTGTTAGAATCTATGCTTTCCTGTATCTGCATTTTCCTTAATTCCAGGTAAAATTCTACTGTTTGAGGAAGCCCAAGTCCCATCGTTGTAAGATCATCTTTCCTCGCAAATATTTCTCTGGCCGTTCCATCCATTTTCAGAGTTCCATCTTCCATAATTAATACGCGATCTGCATGTGCCGCAACATCATCCATGTTATGAGAAACAAGTACAATTGTAATTCCTTTGTCCTTGTTAAGATGATGCAAAAGCTGAAATAACATCCTTTTACCAGGAGCATCCATTCCGGCTACTGGTTCATCTAGAATAAGATATTCTGGTTCCATAGCTAAAATTCCGGCCAAAGCTACTCTCCTTTTTTGTCCTCCGGATAATAAAAACGGAGAAACCTTTTCAAGTTCTGCTGGCAGACCCACAAGCTTCATTGCATACCGAGCCTTTTCTTCACATTTCTTTTTATCAAAACCAAGATTTTTCGGTCCAAATGCGATATCCTTTAATATAGTTTCCTCAAAAAGCTGATATTCCGGATACTGGAAACAAAGTGCTACTTTCTGTCTGAGTTTTTTTAAATCATACTTTTTCGACCATATATCCTGGCCTTCAAAAAAATATTGTCCACTTTGTGGCTGCAAAAGTCCATTTAAATGTTGAATCAATGTTGACTTTCCTGATCCGGTCTTTCCTACGATTGCTACAAATTCTCCAGGTTTTATAGATAATGAAACATCTTTTAACGCATCTTTTGTTTCCTCAGCACTTCTTTTTTTATACTGATAACTGATATTTTTCAGAACAATGCCTTTTTCTTTCTCTGTTTCTGCAATACATTTCTTCTGTTGATTCTCTACTTTCTTTTCAGAAAACAAGAAACCTTCTTCTTGCTGCAGATATTTAAAAAACTCAAGTAGTTGCTTCTTTGTATATATTTCTTTCGGTATATTCAGACCTTTTTTTCTTAATTCTGCAATAAACGAAATCTCAAACGGAAGTTCTAGATTATTTTCTGTTAATTGATCTGGCATCTTAAATAATGTTTCCGGAGAACCTTCTAACGTAATGGCTCCTTGCTTCATCACATACAGATAATCTGCCTTACTGACTTCATCAAGGAAATGTGTTATATAAATAATCGTAATATGTTTTAAACGATTCAGATCATAAATCGCTTTCAATACCTCTTTTCGGCCTTCTGGATCAATCATCGCCGTTGGTTCATCAAAAATAATACATTCCGGTTCCATCGAAAGCACCCCGGATATCGCGATTTTTTGTTTTTGTCCACCGGAAAGTGCATTCGGAGAATGTTCCCGATATGCTCTCATTCCCGTAGCTTCTAATGCTCTCGTAATTCTTTCCTCAATTTCTTCTCTGGGAATCCCCATATTCTCAGGACCAAAAGCGATATCTTCTTCCACGATATTTCCAATCAACTGATTATCTGGGTTCTGAAATACCATTCCCGCTGTCTTCCTAATAGGAAGAAGTAGTTCATCTTTCGCCGTATCCATTCCATTAACATAAATTATTCCACCTGATGGCTTTAGTAAAGCAGCAAGCTGTTTTGCAAGTGTTGACTTTCCCGATCCGTTATGACCAAGAATTCCGACAAAATCACCTTTCTTAATTGACAAAGAAACATGATCAATCGCTGTATGTTCAATGACTTCTTCTTTTTCCCCGGAATATATTTTATAGTTAAATAAAA
>OGOE01000981.1_pt1 | contig 21422 bp, 18 predicted proteins | sample 1552611 | NCBI WGS metagenome assembly OGOE01 (sample SAMEA2580129, study PRJEB22360) | human gut metagenome | biome: human gut; feature: human-associated habitat; material: faeces | place: Denmark | collected 2008/2010
ACCCCCAAACGCGCCATATAGGGGGACGACCAAGTTCGCACAAAGCGAACTTGATCCCGCAAAACAAAAGGCAGGATACCACTATCATAGCGATACCCTGCCTTTGCTCGTTTACCGTTCCGAGTAGTCCTTCCGCAGAACCTCCGATAAACAAAAAACGTACCCGAACCCTTTCTCGTAAAGAATCGGGTTCGAGTACGAACTATATGGTGGACGGTACAGGACTCGAACCTGTGACCTCCTGCACGTCAAGCAGATGCTCTACCAGCTGAGCTAACCGTCCATATTCTGTTTTGCTGTAGTCAGTTCAATTATGATAGCATAGGATGGAATAAAAATCAAGCCTTTTTTGCAAAAATCCTCAAAAAATCTTTCCGGGGCTGGCCGGGACGCCTCTGCCGGAGGGGCGGGAAAGCGGGCGAAGGCTGGGAGTTAAAAGGTTATCGTTGCCCCTTTTTTATAGGTGTGCTATAATAAGATGATTACAATAGGAAAGGTATCGCAGAATGAGAGTATTGGGCATCGACCCGGGCTACGCCATCGTGGGATGGGGCGTGGTGGATTACGCGGGAAACCGCTTTGCACCGGTGGATTTTGGCGCGGTGTGTACCGACGCCGGCGTGCCGTTCGAGCGGCGGCTGGACGAGGTGTATGCGGGTGTCAAGGACGTCATCGAGCGGACGCAGCCGGAGGTGCTGGCCATCGAAAAGCTGTTCTACCAGCACAACCAGACCACCGTCATCGGCGTGGCCGAGGCGCGCGGCGTCATCCTGCTGGCGGCGGCGCAGGCGGGCCTGCCCATCTACGAGTACACCCCGATGCAGGTCAAGCAGGCCGTCACCGGCTACGGCAAAGCCGTGAAAAAGCAGGTGCAGGAGATGACCCGCATCCTGCTGCATCTGCCCGCCATCCCGAAGCCCGACGACACCGCCGACGCGCTGGCGATGGCCATCACCTTCTGCCACACCAACGGCAGCCAGCTCAACCGTTTTGTACGGCGTGTGCCCGGCCCTATCTGAGCTGCCCTTGACAGCAGGGCGTTATAGTTTCCGAAACAACAAAACTTTCTCGTATCCGATAGACCTGCCCGGCACGCCAGAGGCGCTCCCTATGAGGAAAGACTTCCCCCGGCCGGGGGAAGATGTCGCGTAAGCGACAAAAGGGGGAATCTGGCAATGCCGACAGGCATTGACTGAGAGGGCTACTATGATATACAGCTTAACCGGAAAGATCATCAAAAAGACCCTGAACGCTGTGGTCATCCGCTGCGGCGGCGTGGGGTACTACGCCCAGTGTCCGGCCAGCGTGGCCGGTGCGCTGCCCGGCGTGGGGAACGAAGCCACCATCTATACGGTGATGAACGTCACCGAGAACGACGTCAGCCTCTACGGCTTTGCCAGCGAGGAGCAGCAGGCCTGTTTCGAGCTGCTCACCTCGGTGTCGGGCGTGGGCGCGAAGGTGGGCCTTGCCATCCTGAGCGTCATGGAGCCCGACCGTGTGGCGCTGGCCATCTCGGCGGGCGACCACAAAGCCTTCAAGGCCGCGTCCGGTGTCGGTCCCAAGCTGGCCCAGCGCATCGTGCTGGAACTGAAAGATAAGGTCGCCAAAGGCTTTGCCGCCGGCATCGACCTGGAAAACGTGGCGGGCGCTGCTTCGGACACCGCCGCCGCACAGGGAGCGGGGCAGGCCATCGCCGCGCTGGTGTCGCTGGGCTACAGCCAGAGCGAGGCCGCGCTGGCCGTCTCCAAGATCGACGGCACGCTCCCGGTGGAAGAGATCATCAAGCTGGCGCTGCGCAGCATGGCGGGCAGGAGGTAAACGATGCAGGACGATACTGCGCTCTATGGCGCAAAAATGATGCAGCCCGGGATGACGGCGGCGGACAGCGAGGAAAACAACCTCCGCCCCCAGCATCTGGAGGACTACATCGGACAGGAAAAGGTCAAGCAGAACCTGAAGATCTATCTCGAAGCGGCCAAGCGCCGGGGCGAGCCCATGGACCACATCCTGCTCTACGGCCCTCCGGGCCTGGGCAAGACGACGCTGGCGGGCATCATCGCCAACGAGATGGGGGTGCAGATCCGCATCACCAGCGGCCCGGCCATCGAAAAGCCCGGCGACCTCGCCGCCCTGCTGACCAATCTGCAGGAGGGCGACGTCCTCTTCATCGACGAGATACACCGCCTCTCCCGGCAGGTGGAAGAGGTGCTTTACCCGGCACTGGAAGACTATGCGCTGGATATTATGATAGGCAAAGGCCCCAGCGCCCAGAGCATCCGCATCAATCTGCCCCGGTTCACGCTGGTGGGTGCGACCACCCGTGCGGGCCAGATCACCGGCCCTCTGCGCGACCGCTTCGGCGTGCTGCTCAAGCTGGAGCTCTACAGCCCCGACGAGCTGAGCAATATCATCATCCGCTCGGCGGGCATCCTCGACCAGCCCATCACCCCCGAGGGTGCTTATGAGCTGGCCAAGTGCAGCCGCGGCACGCCCCGTGTGGCGAACCGCTTCCTCAAGCGTGTGCGTGACTTTGCCACCGTGCTGGGCGACGGCATCATCGACCGGGACGTGGCGCTGCTGAGCCTCAAGCGGATGGACGTGGACGCGCTGGGTCTGGACGAACTGGACCGCAGCCTGCTCCGCGCCATCATAGAAATGTACAACGGCGGCCCGGTAGGTCTGGAAACACTGGCCGCAGCCCTCGGCGAAGAGGCCGTGACGCTGGAAGATCTGTGTGAGCCCTACCTGATGCAGATGGGCTTTCTGACCCGGACGCCCCGGGGCCGCTGTGCCACCCGGCTGGCGTATGAGCATCTCGGCCTGAAAGCGCCTGAGAGCGACAGCGCCGAGGACAATGGACAGCAGAGCTTATTTTAAGTGAGGTATTTACTATGGGAAAGTATTTTGGTACCGACGGTGTGCGCGGCGTGGCCGGTGCAGACCTGACCTGTGAGATGGCGATGCTCATCGGACGCGGCGCTGCCGCCGTGCTGACCAGCAGCACCGGCCATAAGCCCCGTATCCTCATCGGCAAGGACACCCGCCAGTCTGGGGATATGCTGGAGGCTGCCCTGACCGCCGGTCTGTGCAGCGTGGGCGCGGACGTCGAGAGCCTGGGCGTTGTCCCCACTCCCGCCGTGGCCTATCTGGTGCGCAAGTATAATGCCGACGCCGGCGTGGTCATCTCGGCGTCTCACAACCCGATGGAGTTCAACGGCATCAAAATCTTCGCCGGCACCGGCTACAAGCTGCCGGACGAGGTGGAGAACAAAATTGAAGCCTATATCGACAATCAGTGCGCGGGCCTCAAGCTGGCCACCGGCGACGATGTGGGCCGCGTGACCTGCCGCACCGACGGCATCAAGGACTACACCGACCACCTGTATGAGTCCATCAACGGCGATCTGTCCGGCCTGAACGTCTGCATCGACTGCGCCAACGGTGCCTCCGCAGCAGCAGCCCGGCAGCTGTTCCCCCGTCTGGGCGCAAAGTGTACCTTTATCGGCGTGGAGCCTGACGGCAAGAACATCAACGCCGGTGTGGGCAGCACCCATCTGGACAATCTGGAAAAGGCCGTCGTCGAGGGCGGCTTTGACTGCGGCATCGCCTTTGACGGCGACGCAGACCGCTGCCTCGCCTGCGACGAGAAGGGTCAGGAGATCGACGGCGACAAGATCATCGCCCTGCTGGCCATGAACATGAAGGAAAGGGGCTGTCTGGACGGCAATACTGCGGTCGTCACCGTCATGTCCAACCTGGGCTTCATCAAGTTTATGGAGTCTCAGGGGATCCGCACCGAGAAGACCGCCGTCGGCGACCGCTATGTTCTCGAGAACATGCGGGAGAACGGCTACGCCATCGGCGGCGAGCAGAGCGGCCACGTCATCCTGCTCCACCACGCCACCACTGGTGACGGTGAGCTGACCGCCGGCAAGCTGCTCAAGCTGCTGGCCGAGAGTGGCAAGAAGATGAGCGAGCTGAACGGCATCTACGCCCAGTACCCTCAGGTGCTGGTGAATGTGGTGGCCAACGCCGCCCAGAAGGCCGCCTACAAGGGTGACAAGGTGCTGGCCGACTTCATCGAGAACGAGCAGCAGAAGCTGATGGAGATGGGCCGTGTGCTGGTGCGCGTCTCCGGAACTGAGCCGAAGATCCGCGTCATGGTGGAGGGCCAGGACCTCGAGGCCATCGACCTGTGCGCCAAGCGCATCGTGGGTAAAATCAACGAGCGAATCATCGAAGGTTAAGATAGAGATAAAAAGCAGGAAGGAGGACGCATATGCGCCCTGCAGATACATGGAAAGACTACGAGCTGCTGGATGCCACCGACGGCAACCGGCTGGAACGCTGGGGCGAGACGCTGCTTGTCCGGCCTGACCCGCAGGTGGTGTGGAAGACGCCCCAGCAGAGCCCCCTCTGGGCCAAGGCGGACGCCGTTTACCACCGTTCCAATCAGGGCGGCGGCGAGTGGGAGTACCGCCGCCGTCTGCCCGAAAAGTGGAAGATCACCTGCGGAGAAGGGGAGGATAAGCTGACCCTCATCGTCAGCCCCACCGGCTTCAAGCACACCGGCGTCTTCCCGGAGCAGGCCGTCAACTGGGCCTGGTACGCCAAGAAGATCCGCGCCGCAGGCCGGCCCATTAAAGTTTTGAACCTCTTCGGCTACACCGGCGGTGCAACGCTGGCCTGTGCGGCGGCGGGCGCTGCCGTCTGCCATGTGGATGCCTCCAAGGGCATCGTCGCATGGGGCAAGGACAATGCCGCCGCCAGCGGCCTCGCCGACCGGCCCATCCGCTGGCTGGTGGACGACTGCGCCAAGTTCGTCGCCCGCGAGAAGCGCCGCGGCAACACCTACGACGGCATCATCATGGACCCGCCGAGTTATGGACGCGGCCCCGGCGGCGAGATCTGGAAGCTGGAAGACTGCATCTACGACCTCATCAGCCAGTGCGAAGAGGTGCTGAGCGACAAGCCGCTCTTCTTTGCGGTCAACAGCTACACCACCGGCCTTTCGCCCGCCGTCATGGAGTATATGCTCAAGACGACGCTGATCCCCCGCTTTGGCGGAAAGACCAGCTGCGACGAGATCGGCCTGCCCGTCTCCGCCACCGGCGGCGTCGTCCCCTGCGGCGCGACGGCGATTTGGGAAGAATGACCCTGAAAGGCTCTCCCCTTGGGAGAGCTGGCGCGTGAGCGCCTGAGAGGGCAAGCCCGTGACTCAAGGGCTGCTTTACAGCGATGATCAGCAGCCTTTGTCAGAGGGAAGTTATCGCTGAGCAGTTCTTTCCATGCTGACATCCTTGCCCTCTCCGTCACCTTCGGTGCCACCTCTCCCAAAGGGAGAGGCTTATACGAAGCGAGAAAGCTTCAACAAAGAATCTTAAAGAATGGGGTACAGCCCCTTTCAGAGGGGCGCACCACCAGAAAGAGAAAACAAATGAGTGAAACGATACTGACAGCAGAAAACTTAAAGTTCCGCTACGACTCGGAGCAGCCCGGCTATGCGCTCAACGGCGTCTCCATGCAGGTCAAGCGGGGCGAGTTCGTGGCCGTGCTGGGCGCAAACGGCTGCGGCAAATCCACCCTTGCCAAGCACTTCAACGCCATCCTCCTGCCGGAGGAGGGCAAGGTGTACGTCGAGGGCATGGACACCGCCGATGATGACAAGCTCTATGACATCCGCCAGACCGTGGGCATGGTGTTCCAGAGCCCGGACAACCAGATCGTCGCCACGGTGGTAGAGGAAGACGTGGCTTTCGCGCTGGAAAACCTCGGTGTTCCGCCGGAAGAGATGCGCCGCCGCGTTGATGACGCCATGAAGATGGCGGGCATCTACGAGTTCCGGGAGCGCGCACCCCACAACCTCTCGGGCGGCCAGAAGCAGCGCGTCGCCATTGCGGGCGTCGTCGCCATGCGCCCCGACTGCCTCATCCTCGACGAGGCCACCGCCATGCTCGACCCTCGCGGCCGTGAGCAGGTGATGCAGACCATCCACCACCTCAACAAGGATCTGGGCATCACCGTTGTGTCCATCACCCACTACATGGAAGAGGCCGCGCAGGCCGACCGTGTTCTGGTGATGAGCCAGGGCAATGTGGTGATGGAAGGCACCCCGAAAGAGGTGTTCAGCCAGACCGAAAAAGTCCGTTCTCTCCGCCTCGACGTGCCGCAGGCCGCAGAGCTGCGGGATGAGCTGGTCAAGGCCGGCATCCCCATGCCCGAAGGCATCATCGACACCGGCGAGTGCGCACAGGCTCTGTATGAGCTGCTGAAGTAAGGGGGGACGGAAACATGGCAAGCATTATCAAAGTAGAACACCTGAGCTATGTCTATAACCCCGGTATGCCGAACGCAGTCACCGCGCTGGACGACGTGAGCTTTGAGGTGGAAGAGGGCGATTTCGTGGGCATCATCGGAGCCACCGGCTCCGGCAAGAGCACCCTCATCACCCACATGAACGGTCTGAACAAACCCACCAGCGGCAAGATCATCATTGATGGCCGCGACCTCTGGGCCGAGCCGGAAAAGATCCGGGATTTCCGTTTCCTGACGGGTCTGGTGTTCCAGTACCCGGAGTACCAGCTCTTTGAGGAGACCTGCTATAAGGACATCGCCTTCGGCCCGAAGAATATGGGCCTCGACGAGGCGGAGGTCGATAAGCGCGTCCACGAGGCGGCAGAATTCGTCGGCCTCGATGAGGCGCTGTTGGAGCGCAGTCCCTTTGAGCTGTCCGGCGGACAGAAGCGCCGCGTGGCCGTGGCGGGCGTTATGGCCATGAAGCCCCGTATCCTCGTTCTGGACGAGCCTGCGGCCGGCCTCGACCCCGAGGGACGGGATGAGATCCTGTCCGAGGTGAAGGACTACCACAAAAAGACCGGAACCACGGTGCTTCTGGTCTCCCACAGCATGGAGGACATTGCCAAGTACGCCGACAAGGTGCTGGTGATGAGCCGGAAGAAGATCGCCATGTACGACACGGTGGAGAAGGTCTTTGCCCGCGCTCCCGAGCTGCTGGAACTGGGCCTCTCCGTGCCGCAGGTGACGAAGATCTTCCTCAAGCTGCGGGAGATGGGCGTGGACGTCCCGGCGGACGTCTACACCATCCCCTACGCCGTCAAGATGATCCTGGCGGCAAAAGCCCGGCGGGATGCAGGGGAGACCCTCGTCTTACCCCGGAATGAAGAACAGAAAGGGGGTGCAGCCGGATGCTGAGAGATATTACCATCGGCCAGCACTTCCCCGGCAACAGCCTCGTCCATCGTTTTGACCCCCGGCTCAAGCTGGTGCTGACCATCCTGTATATCGTGCTGCTCTTTGCGGCGTCCAACCCGCTGGGCCTTGCGCTTTCGCTGATCTTCCTCGCCGCGATGTACGCAGTGGCGAAAATCCCCTTCAAGCTCATCCTCAAGAGCCTGAAGCCCATCTTCCCCATCATCGTCTTTACGGCGGTGCTGAACCTCTTCTTTGTCTCGGGGGAGGGCGACCCGGTGTTCAAGCTCGGATTTCTGACCGTTTACGCGGAGGGCATCTGGTATGCTGTACTGATGGCGGTGCGCGTCATGGCCCTCATCGCGGGCACGAGCCTTTTGACCTACACCACCAGTCCCATCGTCCTGACGGACGCCATCGAGCAGCTGCTCAAGCCTCTTGGCAGGCTCCGCTTCCCGGTGCATGAGCTGGCCATGATGATGAGCATCGCGCTGCGGTTCATCCCTACCCTCATCGAGGAGACCGACAAGATCATGAACGCCCAGAAAGCCCGTGGTGCGCAGCTGGACAACGGCAGGATGACCGAGCGCATCAAGGCGCTGGTCCCGGTGCTGGTGCCGCTGTTCATCTCGGCTTTCCGCCGCGCCGACGAGCTGGCCATGGCCATGGAGTGCCGCTGCTATCGCGGCGGCGACGGACGCACCCGCCTCAAGGTGCTGCGGTGCGAAAAGCAGGATTACATCGACCTTGCAGTCTGCATTGCGTGTTTTGCGGTGATCCTCGCTTCGAGATTGGTGTTCCCGAATTTCTAAAAAAGAGCAAAGCCTCTCCCTTTGGGAGAGGTGGCATCGCTTGCGATGACGGAGAGGGCAAGCCAGGAGCGAAAGTGCCGCTATGCAGCGATAGACAGAAGCCTTTGGCAGAGCGATGTTATCGCAGGGCTTATGTATCTTTGTCAGCATCCTTGCCCTCTCAGGCGCTTCGCGCCAGCTCTCCCAAAGGGAGAGCCTTTATGAGGAGAGCCAGAATGAACTATCTTCTTACTTTAGCATACGACGGCACGAACTACTGCGGGTTTCAGGTGCAGCCAAACGGGCGGAGCGTAGCTGCTGCGTTTCAGGACGCCCTGGAGGCGGTGCTGGGCTGTCGGCCCGACATCAAGGGCTGCAGCCGCACCGACGCCGGCGTCCACGCGCTGGGCTTCATGCTCAACTTCCACGCCGACACCCGCATCCCGGCGGCAAAGCTGCCGCTGGCGCTGAACCAGCACCTGCCCCCGGACATCCGGGCGCTGGAAGCGCGGGTGGTGCCGGACGATTTCCACGCCCGCTATGCGGCCCACACCAAGACCTATCTCTACCGCATCCACAACAGCCCGATCGACTCGCCCTTTGCAGCGCGGTATTACACCAAAGTGCCGGGGCGGCTGGACGCGGACAGGATGCAGCAGGCGGCGCAGTATTTTGTGGGAAAGCACGATTTCCTCGCCCTCTGCGCCTCGGGCAGCTCGGCCGCGGCTCACGGCGACACCGTGCGCACCATCACGGCCTGTGACGTCCAGCGCCGGGGCGACGACATCGACATCACGGTGACGGCGGACGGCTACCTCTACAACATGGTGCGCATCCTCGCAGGCACCCTCTGTGAGGCCGGCGCGGGGCGTCTTGCGCCTGAGGCCGTGCCGGGCATCCTCGCCAGCCGCGACCGCAAAAACGCCGGGCCGACGCTGGCGGCGAAGGGGCTTTTCCTCAAGAGCGTGGACTACGACACGCCCATAGAATAACGCAAACACGACCGATGCTCCCGGAGGGGAAACGCCCCTTTGGGAGCACTGTCATTGCACGAAGGGACAGGAGAGTATGAGAAAAAGACAGCGCGGCCCCCGGCCTGTGTCGGACGAGCCGCTTTCGGCGGGACGGGTCGAATACCTCGAGCAGGCCCGCGAGCGGGTGCGGAACCGGCGCATCCGCCGCACGGCACTCATCGTCGTGGCTCTGACGCTGGTGGTGCTGTTCACCACCGGCATCGTGGGCAGCTCTGTTGCCATGGCCAAGGACTGGGCCGACACCGCCCGCATCCTGCTCTTCCCCGGCACGGGCTGGCCCCAGCAGACCGGCGTCATGGAGGTGAAACAGCTTGCCGCCATGAACAGCAGCTTTGTGGAGCTGGGCGAGGAAGGGTGCGTGGTCTGGTCCCGCACCGGCACCCGGCTCAACTCCATCCAGAGCGGCTACGCCCGCCCGGCGCTGGCTGTGGGCAAGAACCGCTTTGTGCTCTACAACCGCTCGGGCAATGAGCTGCGGGTGGAGAGCCGGACCCAGAATCTCTACACCAAGACGATGGAGAGCAGCATCACCCTCTGTGCCATGGCCGACAACGGCACGCTGGCCGTCGTCACAGAGGACCCCGGCAGCGCGGCCCGGCTTCGGGTCTACTCGTCCTCAATGGAGCAGCTGCTGAGCTGGAGCCTCACCATCGCCGACGGCACCCCGCTGCGGCTGGCCTTTTCGCCGGATGGGCGGCGGCTGGCAGTGGCAGCGGTGACGGTGAACGGCGGCCAGATGGTCACGAATTTCTATGTCGTCACCCTGGCGCAGGGCGACCCCCTGCTGGTGGGCAGCGGAAGCGGCGCAGCTCAGTGGCTGAGCTGGACCGGCTCCCAGAGCATCCTGGCCGTCTGCGACAGCCGCGCTGTCCTCTACAACGCATCGGGCGGAGAGCGGGCAGCCTATGACTTTGCCGGGCAGACCCTCCGCGACATCTCGGTGGACGCTTCGGGCAATACTGCCCTTCTGCTGGCCTCCGGCCAGCTCTGTCAGGCCGTGATGCTGGGCCGTGACCTCGGCGTCGAAAACACCACGCAGGTGCAGGCGTCCAACCGCATCGTCCGCTCCGGTGCGCAGTTCTATCTGCTCACCGACAACGGCGTGGAGTGCCTTTCCACCGACGGCACCTCCCAGTGGACCCAGAGCCTTTCGGCCCGCCCGCAGGGGCTGCTGGCCGACCGCAGGCAGCTGCTGGTCTTCTGCGGCAATACGGCGCAGATATTGACCCCGCCCGCGGCGGAAAATAACGCGCAAAGCAATACATAATAAGGAAAACAAGATATGTTCAAGAATCCGTCATTTCTTTTTGATATAGTATGTACCGTGGTCTGGCTGCTTCTGGCTGTGCGCTATGCCCGCAAGGGCTTTCTCGCAGCCAGTGTCCAGCTGGGCGGGAATGTATTCAGCCTCGTGGGCGCCCGGGTCTTTTCGGGCTGGGCCGCTGCCGAGGTGTTCCAGCGCTTTCTGGCCGGGAGCTTCCGTACCCAGATCGCCGAGAGCATCTCGGCCGGAGGGGTCGTGGACCTGACCGGCATCGCGGACAAGTACGCGGGCTTTCTGCCCGAGGGCTTCCGCGCCTCCATCGTGGAGACCTGCGAGCGCTCCATCTCGGCTGTGCTCAGCGACAACGCCGTGGTGCTGGCGGACGCCATCGTCCAGAAGGTGCTGGCTCCGCTGCTCACGCCGGTCATCTCGGTCGTGCTCTTTTTCGTGGCCTTTGCCCTGCTGCGGATGCTGGTGAGTATGCTGGTCACCGTGCTGGGCCTCGTCAACCGGCTGCCGGTCATCGGCACCGTCAACCGCTGGCTGGGCTGGGTCACCGGCTGCGTTGCCAGCACCATGGACATCTATCTGATGCTCTGTGTGGTGTGGGCCGTCATCGTCATCACCGGCGGCAATCTGACCGTCCTGAACGATACGGTCATGAGCAGCAGCCTTTACTATAAAGCATTCAATCTGTTCAACCCCTTCCTGTAAAAGGGAGCTTTAGGAGGAACCTATATGGTCTGCAATCGCTGTCAGAAACGTCCGGCCATCATCTTCGTCCAGCGGATGGAGAACGGCCAGATGAAAAATGAGGGCTTTTGCCTGCACTGTGCGCGTGAGCTGCACATCAAGCCGGTGGAAGACCTGATGAAGCAGTTCGGTATGTCCGACGAGGACATGGATAACATGGAAAACCGGATGGAGAGCATGATGGATGAGATGGGGGACGCGAACCCCCTCTCCCTCATGATGAATATGAGCCAGCCCATGGACGGCGAGGAGAACGAAGGGGACGACGACCTTGTCCCCGGCTCCAGCGCTACCTTCCCGCTGGGCGTCAAGGCGGAGGGCGACGCCGGAAACAGCAAAAAGGCCCAGAAGAACGGCAAGAAGCCGCCCCGCCGCAAATTCCTCGACACCTACTGCGAGAACCTGACCCGCAAAGCCCGGGAGGGCAAGCTCGACGACATCGTGGGCCGCGACCGCGAGATCTACCGCACCATCCAGATCTTGAGCCGCCGCCAGAAGAACAACCCCTGCCTCATCGGTGAGGCGGGCGTCGGCAAGACGGCCATCGCCGAGGGCATCGCGGAGCGCATCGCCAAGGGCAATGTCCCTGTGGGTCTGAAGGATAAGGAAATCTTCCTGCTGGATCTGACCAGCCTCGTGGCCGGCACCCAGTTCCGCGGCCAGTTCGAGCAGCGGGTCAAGGGCCTGCTGAGCGAGGTCAAGGCCGCCGGCAATATCATCCTGTTCATTGACGAGATCCACACCATCACCTCCGCCGGTGAGAGCGAGGGCGCCATGAACGCAGGCAACATCCTCAAGCCTGCCCTCTCCCGGGGTGAGATACAGGTCATCGGCGCCACCACCTTCAACGAGTACCGCAAGTATATCGAGAAGGACCAGGCCCTTGAGCGCCGCTTCCAGCCCGTCCGCGTGGAAGAGCCCAGCGTGGCCGATACGCTGGCCGTCATGAACGGCATCAAGAAGTATTACGAGGAGCACCACCATGTGCAGGTGGATGCCGATGTGCTGAGCGCCATCGTCACCCTCAGTGAGCGGTATATCACGGACCGCTACCTGCCCGATAAGGCCATCGACCTGCTGGACGAAGCCTGCGCCTGCTGCAATCTCGCCCACCCGGTCATCTCGGAGTATCTCGAGATGCAGAAGGAGCTGGACGGCCTCAGGCAGGAAGAGGCGGACATGGAGCCCTCCGACGTCAATGAGGCCATCGACTACGAGCAGGTGGCCGAGCGGAAGACCCGCATCGCCAAGCTCGAGGCAGAGCTGCCCGCAAAGCAGGCTGCTGCCAGCGAGATAAAAGTGACCATGGACGATGTGGCCAAGGTCATTGAGCTGTGGACGGGCATCCCGGCGGTGAAGATCCAGGAGACGGAGTTCGTCAAGCTGGCCGGGCTGGAAGCCGAGCTGAAAAAGAAGATCATCGGTCAGGACGAGGCCGTCCATCTGGTGGCACAGGCCGTCAAGCGGAGCCGCGCCGACCTGTCGGGCCGCCGCCGTCCCGCAAGCTTTGTCTTCGTCGGCCCCACCGGCGTCGGCAAGACGGAGCTGGTCAAGCAGCTGGCAAACCAGCTCTTCGACGGCCCCGACCCGCTCATCCGTCTCGACATGAGCGAGTATATGGAGAAATATGCGGTGTCCCGCATGATCGGTTCGCCTCCGGGCTATGTGGGCTATGAGGAGGCCGGCCAGCTCACCGAAAAGGTACGCCGCCGCCCCTACAGCGTGGTGCTGTTCGATGAGATCGAAAAGGCCTACCCCGACGTTATGAACATCCTGCTCCAGATCCTCGACGAGGGCAAGATCAACGATGCACAGGGCCGGACGGTGGACTTCTCCAATACGGTCATCTGCATGACCTCCAACGCCGGCAGCAGCGACAAGACGACCTCCGGCCTCGGCTTCAACAAGAGCGAGGAGCAGCTGAGTGAGGAAAAGACCCGCAAGGCTCTGAGCCAGTTCCTGCGGCCTGAGTTCCTTGGCCGTGTGGATGAGGTCATCGCCTTCAAGCCGCTGAGCCAGCAGACGCTGGAAGGCATCGCGGCTCTCATGCTGGATGAGTACAAGCCCAGCATGGAAGCCAAGGGCATCGCCTACAGCTACACCCCGGCGGCTCTCTCTGCCCTCGTGGCCAAGAGTCAGGGCGGCAAATTCGGCGCCCGCGACCTGCGCCGCGTCATCCGCAAGGCCGTGGAGGACCCCGCCGCCGAGCGCATCATCGACGGCACCCTGAAAGCGGGCGGCAGCCTGACGGTGGATGCCGAGAATGGTGAAGTTATCTTGAAGTGAATGCTTGACTTTTCTGTACGATCGCATATAATAAAGACAGAAAGACAATGAATTCGTGCATAGAATTCACACCAAAAGAAGAAAACCCCTTCCTGGAGTTGCAGCTCCAAAGAAGGGGTCTTCTTTTTAGTGCTTACAGTCCTTGTTCAGCATTCTGTCAAGCCACTTGCTGATGAGATCAGAAGTCACACCAGCTGCGACAGATACCATGAAAGACAACATCTCGTGCATAGGACACACCTCCCTTCCCAATGAAATTGGGTCGGTAAGGACCGTGAGACGATTATAACATATAATTCGACCAAAAGATACAGTAAACGGCACTCCGAAGCAGTTCGGAGTGCCGTTTGTCATAGGCAGACTTAGTCGAGGGAGACCGGGAACTCGGGCTTGTTGGCCATACGGGCATTGGTGCGGCCCTCGGGGATGATCTCGCCGGCGGCGGTCAGCGCCAGCTTGGTGAGGGTGGGGCCTGCCAGCTCATACACCAGCACCGAGAAGAGCACGACGTTGCGCACCATGTGGCCGTCGGAAAGCTCAGCGGCCTCGGCTGCCATGCCCAGCGCCACGCCAGCCTGCGGCAGCAGGGTGATGCCGAGGTACTTCTGGATGTTGCGGCTGCAGTGGGTGGCCCGGCCGCTGACGAAGGCGCCGGAAATTTTGCCCAGAGAGCGGAAGGCGATGTACACCACGCCGATGAGGAGCACCAGCGGGTCGGAGAGGATGTTCAGATCCAGCTCTGCACCGCTGAGCACGAAGAAGAGGATGCTCACCGGCGACACCCAGCGGTCGAGGCGGTCCATCAGCTCATCGGAAGTGGGGCAGATGTTGCAGAACACCGTACCGGTCATCATGCAGACCAGCAGCAGCGAGAAGCCGCAGTGTATCGGCCCGATGTCGAAGGTGACCATGGACAGGCCCACCGTCAGCAGCACGAAGGCCACGGAAAGGCTCATGCGCTTGGAGCGGGAGTGAAAATAAATTTCCAGCTGGTTGAGTGCGAAGCCCGCCGCAGCGCCCAGACCCAGCGAGAAGACGATCTCCACCACCGGCTCCACCAGAATACTGATGGCGTCGATGCGGCCCTGCTCGAGGGCGTTGGCAATGCCGAAGGAGGCGGAGAAGAGCACGAGGCCCACGGCGTCGTCGAGGGCGACCACCATCAGCAGCAGGCGGGTGAGAGGGCCGTCGGCCTTGTACTGCTTGACGACCATCAGGGTGGCGGCAGGGGCCGTGGCTGCTGCGATAGAACCCAGCGTGATGGCCGAGGCCATGGAGATGATGTCGGGCCGGATGAAGTGCAGGATGACCAGCGCCGCATCCACGAGGGCGGTGGTCATGACGGCCTGCAAAATGCCGACTGTGATGGCCTGCCTGCCCATGCTCTCAAGAGTCGAGAGACGGAACTCGTTGCCGATGACGAAGGCGATGAAGCCCAGCGCCACCTGGGTGATGATGGACAGGCTGTCCACCTGCTCGAGGGTGCCGAAGCCGATGCCAAAATTACTCAGGCTCAGACGCCCCAGAAAGAAAGGCCCCAGCAGCAGGCCCGCCAGCAGATACGATGTGACCGCCGGCAAATGGATCGCCTTTGCGAGGCGCGACATCAAAAGACCTGCGATGAGCGCCGCGGAAAGGCAGATGAGAAGCTGTTCCATGCGATATTGCGGGCAGCAGCACGATACCGACGCGCAGCCGCCCTTTCCTCCTTTTTCTCAGTCAGGCGCGTTTCCTTGCCGCTTGCCAAAAGCCAAAAAACACAGCACTGTAATAAATTATACTATTCCGCTTTCTAAAAAGCAACATCCTTTCAGGCGGAAAAAGTGAAGATCTCTTAATAAATGGCCGAAAAAAGGCAAAAAAACAGGGCCGCTGCGCAGGCAGCGGCCCCGTTGTATGCAACAATCGTGAATTTAGTTGAACTTGAAGATCTTCCGTGCGATGCGGTAGCCGCCCACCACGATGGCGTCGCCCTTGGGGAAGGGCAGGTTGGTCACGCCGCCGAAGCCGAAGCGGATGGAGCGGTAGACTGCGGCGCTGGTGTGCTCGCGCAGATACTGCCACAGGCCCTTCTGCTTTTCTTTGGCCTCGGCGCTGCCGTCCAGCAGCAGGAAGATGTCGCTGACGGCCATCATCATGGAGAGGTAGTGGAGCATATAGGCCCGCAGTTTCTTCTCGCCCTTGAGGGCGTCGAGGTCCTGACAGTCGATCATATGCCTGGTGACGCGGAGCTGCTGGTCCACGCGCTTGACCATGACGCTCTCGTTGACGCTCTGGTCGGCGCGGCCGATGAAGTAGCGGTAGAGGTCGAGGTCCATATAATACATGGTCTTGACGAAGGGCAGAGGCTGGTAGACGAAGATGTTGTCCACGTAGAAGGTATGCTTGGGCAGCACCATGCCGCACTTGCGCAGCACCTCCGTGCGGTACATGACCGAGTGCATCAGCAGGTTCTGGTCGGGGCGGAAGTGGCCGACGTGCATCCAGGTGAACAGACGCTCCTGCGGGAAGATGTTGGTGTACCGCACAGTGTGGCGGGTGCCGTCCTCGGTGTGCTCGTAGACATAGTTGCAGATCATGAGGTCGGGGGCGGTGCCGCGGGTCACGAGGGTGTGCAGGCGGGCCAGCACCTTCTGGAGGGCGTCGGTGTCCAGCCAGTCGTCGCTGTCCACGACCTTGTAGTAGAGGCCGGTGGCGTTGCGGATGCCCTGGTTGACGCCCTCGCCGTGGCCGCCGTTCTCCTGATGGATGGCCTTGACGATGGTGGGGTACTTGGCGGCGTACTCGTCGCAGATGGCCGGGGTCTCATCCTTCACGGAACCGTCGTCCACGAGGATGATCTCGGCCTGCTCCCCGGCGGAGAGCAGCGTTTCGATGCAGTGGCGCATATATGCCGCCGAGTTGTAGCACGGGACGGCAAAGGTGATGAGTTTCTGTTGCATAAGATAAAGCTCCTTATCGTGCTTGCCCGGCCATGTTCAGAACAAAACGGGCCGGAGATGGAGATATGTGTTCTTATTATAGCATTTTCGCGCACAAAAAGCTAGGAACACCAGCAAATACCTGCCAAAAAACGACGACAGAAGAGCGAGCTGATACCATTTCGGGCCGGGCTGTGCTATAATAATAATACGGATACAGATTTGAAAAACGCAGGAGGCACCCATGGCAGACCCGCATTCTATCTTGAAAAAAGTTTTTGGCTACGACAGTTTCCGCCCCGGGCAGGAGGACATCGTCCGGCGGCTGCTGGATGGGCAGGATGTGCTGGCGGTGATGCCCACCGGTGCGGGCAAATCCATCTGCTATCAGGTGCCGGCCCTGCTTCTGCCGGGCATCACCATCGTGGTGTCGCCGCTGGTCAGCCTGATGAAGGACCAGGTGGGGGCGCTGGTGCAGGCGGGGGTGGCGGCGGCTTTCCTGAACAACAGCCTCACCGACAACCAGAAGGCCCTCATGCTCCGCCGCGCCCGGGAGGGCTGGTATAAGATCATCTATGTGGCTCCGGAGCGGCTGGAAATGCCGGGCTTCCAGCGCTTCGCGCAGGAAAAGCTCATCAGCATGGTGACGGTGGACGAGGCCCACTGCATCAGCCAGTGGGGACAGGACTTCCGCCCCAGCTATCTGCGCATCAAGGCGTTCGTGGACAGCCTGCCGAATCGCCCGGTGGTGGGCGCGTTCACGGCCACGGCGACGGCCCGGGTGCGGGACGACATCCGCAGCCATCTCGAGCTCCATCAGCCCTATGAGGTGACGACCGGCTTCGACCGGCCCAACCTTTACTTCGAGACGCGCCGCGCCCTGCCCAGCCAGAAGCCGAAGGAGCTGTTGGACCTTGTGCTCCGGGAGGGCGACAACGCGGGCATCGTCTATTGCAGCACCACGAAGCAGGTGGACGAGACGGCCCGCCTGCTCCAGAGCCGGGGCATCCGGGCGGCGGCCTATCACGCCAAGCTGGACGCCGAGGTGCGCCGGAAGAATCAGGACGACTTCCTCTACGACCGCATCCAAATCATGGTGGCCACCAATGCCTTCGGCATGGGCATCGACAAGCCCAACGTCCGGTTCGTCATCCATTACAATATGCCCAAGGATCTGGAGAGCTACTATCAGGAGGCGGGCCGCGCGGGCCGCGACGGTCTGCCGTCCCGCTGCATCCTGCTCTACTCCGGCACGGATGTGCGCACCATCCGCTTCTTCATCGATAAGGAGATGGAGGCGGACAACGGCCTGCCCGCCGATGTCAAGGCCGAGGCCGCCCGCAAGGCGGAAGAGCGGCTCAGGTATATGACCTTCTACTCCACCACCCAGGAGTGCCTGCGGCGGTTCATGCTGAACTATTTCGGCGAGGCCGCACCTGAAAAGTGCGGCAACTGTTCCTGCTGCCTCTTTGCCGAGCAGAACGCGCAGGAGGTGGAACAGCGCGCTGCCGCCGCAAAGCAGAGGGCCGCGGCCAACTCCCGGCGGCTGTCCGCCCCGCCGTGCTGCTGCCGGCGGCGACCTCAGCGAGGCCGACGAGAAGCTGCTGGCCGCGCTCTACGCCCTCCGCAAGCGTCTTGCGGCGAAGCAGAATGTTCCGGCCTATATGGTGTTCAGCGACGCGACCCTCCGCGAGATGGTCCAGAGCAAGCCCCTGAGCATGGATGAGTTTTTGAACATCACCGGCGTCGGCGAAAAGAAAGCCGCCCGCTATGGCATGGCCTTCCTGCGGGCTATTGAGGAGATGGTGGGGAGCAGGGAATAAGAAAAGGCGCAGATCTTCCACGATGAGCCTCTTGGCTCGTGGAAAATCTGCGCCTTTTATTTATCATTCCATCGTATGGGTGGAGAATACTTTTTCGTCCTGCCACCACACCGGCTGCCCGGCGGCGAGGGACTTGGGAACATCCAGCAGACGCTGGTTCCGGCTGCCCCGGAAGCGGAGGGAGATGTCGTACTCAGCCTCCACGAAGCGGCCGTCCACCAGCACATCCAGCAGACGCAGCAGCTCGTCGGTGACTTCGCACCGCGCGTGGCAGGGGACTTTGCCGGTCAGCTGCTCCCAGGTGTAGCCGGAGTAGCACCAGACTGTTTTCTTCGGGTAAAGGGCTTTGAAATTTTGCACGAAGGTCACCAGCTCCCGCTGGTTCTCCGGCTCCATCGGCTCGCCGCCCAGCAGGGAGAGGCCCGTGATATAGTCCGGCTTGCAGGAGGCGAACACCTTGTTGCGGACGGGCTTGTCGAAGGGCTGGCCATAGCCGAAATCCCATGCAACCGCATTGAAGCAGCCGGGGCAGTGGTGGCGGCAGCCGGAAACGAAGACGCTGGTGCGGACGCCCGGCCCGTTGGCGATGTCGTAATATTTAATAGTCGCGTAGTTCATAAATCAGACCTGAAAGCAGAGCGCACTGCTTTGCCTTGCAATTTTTTTGTGCTTGGGCAGCTTGCCAATGGCTCTTCCCCTGGGAGAGCTGGCGCGAAGCGCCCTGAGAGGGTCACAAGTGTAACACCCGATCCTTGATCTCCTGCGTCCGGCCCTGGTTCCAGAACTGGGTGCCGATATAGCCGCAGGTGCGGCGGGCAACATTCAGCTTGTTCTGGTTACGGTTGCCGCACTTGGGGCATTCCCACACCAGCTTGCCGTCGTCCTCGACGATCCTGATCTCGCCGTCGTAGCCACAGCACTGGCAGTAGTCGGACTTGGTGTTCAACTCGGCGTACATGATGTTGTCGTAGATGAACTGCAGCACGCTCATGACCGCCTCGAGGTTGTCCTGCATATTGGGGACTTCCACATAGCTGATGGCACCGCCCGGAGACAGCTTCTGGAACTCGCTCTCGAACTTCAGCTTGGTGAAGGCGTCGATGTGCTCGGAGACATGGACGTGGTAGCTGTTGGTGATATAGTTCTTGTCAGTGATGCCGGGTACGATGCCGAACCGCTTCTGCAGGCACTTGGCGAACTTGTAGGTGGTGGATTCCAGCGGGGTGCCATAGAGGGAGTAGTCCATGTTCTCGTCCTTCTTCCACTCGCTGCACTTGTCGTTCATGTGCTGCATCACGCTGAGGGCGAAGGGCTTTGCGCCGGCGTCGGTGTGGCTCTTGCCGGTCATATACTTCACGCACTCATACAGGCCGGCGTAGCCGAGGCTGATAGTGGAGTAGCCACCGAAGAGCAGCTTGTCGATCTTCTCGCCCTTCTTGAGGCGGGCCAGTGCGCCGTACTGCCACAGGATGGGGGCGGCGTCGCTGGGGGTGCCCAGCAGGCGCTTGTGGCGGGCCTGCAGAGCACGGTGGCAGAGGGCCAGACGCTCGTCGAATATCTTCCAGAACTTATCAAAGTTGCCGCCGGAGCTGAGGGCCACGTCCACCAGATTGATGGTCACGACGCCCTGATTGAAGCGGCCATAATACTTGGGCTTGCCGGTCTCGGGGTCCACATAGGGGGTCAGGAAGCTGCGGCAGCCCATGCAGGTGTAGCAGTGGCCCTCGCCATTCTTGTCTACCTTCAGCTCGAGCATCTTCTTCTCGGAGATATAGTCGGGGACCATCCGCTTGGCGGTACACTTGGCAGCCAGCTCGGTCAGGTAGTAGTAGGGGTCACCGGGGTGGATGTTGTCCTCTTCCAGCACATAGATGAGTTTGGGGAAGGCGGGGGTGATCCAGACACCGGCCTCGTTCTTCACGCCCTGATAGCGCTGACGGATGGTCTCCTCGATGATGATGGCAAGGTCAGCTTTCTCCCGCGCGTTGCGGGCTTCGCCCAGATACATGAACACGGTGATGAAGGGGGCCTGACCGTTGGTGGTCATGAGGGTGACGACCTGATACTGGATGGTCTGGACGCCGCGGTTGATCTCGCTGCGCAGGCGGCGTTCCACGATCTCACGCTTGCGCTCGGCGGAGACATCCAGACCCTCCATCTCGGCCTCGACCTCGGCGGCGATCTTCTTGCGGGAGACGTCCACGAAGGGGGCAAGATGGGTCAGGCTGATGCTCTGGCCGCCATACTGGTTGGAAGCCACCTGTGCAATGATCTGGGTGGCGATGTTGCAGGCGGTGGAGAAGCTGTGGGGCTTCTCAATATAGGTGCCGGAGATGACGGTGCCGTTCTGGAGCATGTCGTCCAGATTGACGAGGTCACAGTTGTGCATGTGCTGGGCAAAATAGTCGGAGTCGTGGAAGTGGATGAGGCCGTCCTGATGCGCCTTAACGATCTCCGGGTCCAGCAGCAGGCGGGCAGTCAGGTCTTTGGAGATCTCACCGGCCATATAGTCGCGCTGGACGCTGTTGACGGTGGGGTTCTTGTTGGCGTTCTCCTGCTTGACTTCCTCGTTCTGGCACTCGATGAGGCTCAGGATGCGCTCGTCGGTGGTGTTGGTCTGGCGCTTGAGGCTCTGGATATAACGGTAGGTGATATAGTGGCGGGCGATGTCATGGGCCTTGATGTCCATGAGCTGGTTTTCCACCATATCCTGTACCTCTTCCACGCTGACAGCGCGGTTGAGTGCCTGACACTGGTCGGTCACGGCTGCGGCGATGTCAGTGATCTGCTCCCGGGAGAGACGGGCCTTGCCGCCTACCGAATCGCTGGCCTTGGTGACAGCGGTGATGATCTTGGTAATGTCAAAAGGCACTTCCGCACCGTTGCGTTTGATGATCTTCATAGCGCTCCTCCTGTTTCGCGTATACAGTGTGAACGGGTGTCTCCTGATACAAGAGGCACCCGCAGCTCTCATTGGTCGTTGATACTATCATATCACTATTTAGTGATATGTCAATGGAAGAACCACTACATTTTGTGTTTTGTAGCTTTCACCAAAAATAGAGGAAAATTTCCGGAACAAAATTTGAGACGAAATCTCTTGACAATCTGCGCAAAGGAAGTAGTGCTTTCCGCAGGGTAATAAAGGCCATTGTCTATACTGTGCCTCCCTTGTATAATACATTATAAAAGACAAAAGACTTTGCCTGAAGAATCCAAGAGGATGAAGCGGATTTGAGTCAGCACGAAAAAACCTGAAAAAGCTTGCAAAAAAGAGTTGACATCCGGCCCGGCGTATGGTATTATACTTGAGCGCCAAGCGCCGAGACAAAAGAATGACT
>OGOE01001043.1_pt1 | contig 20206 bp, 16 predicted proteins | sample 1552611 | NCBI WGS metagenome assembly OGOE01 (sample SAMEA2580129, study PRJEB22360) | human gut metagenome | biome: human gut; feature: human-associated habitat; material: faeces | place: Denmark | collected 2008/2010
ATTTAATTTAGCAGTTATTTTACAATTACCACTAAATACTATATAATGATTTTTATCATATGTTCCTTGTACTCCAAATCCTACACATTCTCCATTTTTTATTGCATTTAATACTGTTGAATCTGTAATTTTAATTGTTTTTGTCTCATTTACATTTATTCCAAAATCAAGGCTCCATGTACTTAGAAAAGTAGGCGCTCCTGAAGGTTCAGTTGTATGATTATGCATTTTAAGAGTAGCAGTTTTTTCACCAGAAATACCGCCAGCTTGTCTTGTTACAGTAAGAGTGATTTCATTAATAGTTTTATCTTTTAATTTAGATGAGAATTGAGTGTCAAATAACCAAATACCATCACAGTCACCATATCCGTAATCTCCTTGTCGTGCAGTGTTATCATTCTTCCATCCAGTGTAAACATTATGTCGATATGCATTACCTCTTATGCTATTCAAAGTAACTATAGAAGATGTTGAACTCGTATTATCATTAGTACCTACTTCAGACGTAGTATCTTGAGTAACATTATTACTGTTATATATTATCTGTGAAGTACTATCATGATTCAATAACCCATTTATATTAGTTCCATCCTCAATATAAATAGTACTACCCATTATAGCATTATCAGCTATATTATTAACCTTTCCAGTCATATTAGATGTATATATTTTTGTACCTAGCTGAGCTATTATTCCATTTTCAGAACCATTAACTTTTACATTTTTTGCGTTTATGAAGGAATTTCTATATCCTTTTATGGCGTAGCTATCAGTCTCTGTTTTTGAATACACCTCAATGTTTGATATGCTTACATAATTACAATTATCAACAAATACTGAACTTTGGTGAACTCCATCTTTCACTAATGTGTCCGGAATAATAGCTGTTGATGTTCCTATAGTCTCATATACTTCCTCTTTTTCTGTATATGCAGTATTGAGTGATATCCAACCTGATAATCCATTATATGTAGTATAGCCCCAATTGTTAGCATCAATTTCCGTTACCAGCAATTGCGCTCCTGGAGGTAGTGTTTGAACTAATGTGGCAGAAGAATTACCTTCTTCTCTCATGTTAAGATTACCAGTTGTCTTATAATTATATTTTAGGGTTTGAGTAGTAGTTCCTTTTCCTCTTATAAGAACTTTAGCAGTATTATCAGCTGTATATATGAACCCGTTCAAATTGCCGTTAAATTGTATTCTTAATTCTCCACCATTAAATCCTACAACTTGAATCCTTTCAGATAGTTCTGAATCAACAGTAATTGTTACTATATATCCATTAAAATTTTTTGGAATATCATTAATACATTTTTGTAAGGAGCTGTAAATTGCTCCATTTTCTAGAGTATCAGTAATATTTGTTGAAGAAGCATCTATTATTATATTTATATTATTTCCTATTGTAGTAAGTAAATTAGAGCAATTTATTTTACTTACTGTAAGAGTATTTGTGGTTATATCACCAGAAACATTTAATCCTTCTACTTCAAGATCTGAAGATATCTTGCCACTATCAGCATTTATTTCTCCAGCAAACTTACCATTAGTGGCCTCTATAGACCCATCTTCTAATATTTTGAAGTTTCCATTAGCTGTAACCAATCCTTCTAGATTAATATTTTTAGCTTTTAAAAGTATATCAGAGTTTGATAATAGTTCTATAAAATTAGGAGTTAATACTATACTAGACTCATCTTCCCCATCACTTGCTATCATTTTAAATTTATTAACTAACATAACAAGTGATGGAATAGCTTTCATATCTATTAAAATGTTATTATCATCATCTTTATATATAAAAGTCTTTCTTCCATTTTCCGTTAAAATATTTAATAAATCATCTACTGTTGCACCTATTTTATTATTTTTTAGTTCATCTATTTCTTGTCTTATTGTTTTATTTTTCTGCTCCTGTATAGAACTTGTTATTGTATTATATAGCTTATCATATTCAGTAAGTAAATCTACTAATTCATTGTCATCATCTTGTGTAATTTCACCAGCTTCTAATATTTTCTGTATTAAGTTTTGTAAAGATGCAGCAGTTTTATCATAGTTTTGTTTACTCTCTACTATATCACTCATATTTACTCCTTCCTAATTCTAGCTACAAATAATAATTTATCATCTGTGTTTTGTTTTATTTTTTTTATTACAATACAAGGTGTTTTATTTGTTACTTCTATACTAAGTGCATCTCCTTCTTCATCAAATCCATATACCATTGCAACGTGTGAAATTGACATATATCTTCCATTTTCTTGTCCGTCTCTATCCCAAAATAACAAATCACCAGCTTCTACATTACTCCAATTTGTAACATCAATTCCTCCCATTACCCATCCTTGTGTAACACAATATTGTGCTTGTTCTGCTGCTGTTCTTGGAAATGTAAATGCCCATGCATAATTAGGATCTTTCTTTAATTTACTTGTTGTTTTTCCATAAGGAGATTTATCATAAGATAATCCCATACATAATAATTTTACAAATGTAGAACCATCTATATTAAATAATCCATCTACTTTCCATTTACTTATATTAGCTTGTGGATTTGTATAATTAAGTGCTGTTGGAGCATTATATTTAAATTTTTCTTTATTGTCGTAATAAGTTTTTGCTAGTTTTACAATATCACTTTTACCTACGAAATCTGAAAAATCTTTGTAACTTCCTCCTTTTGCAAGCCCTGATACTACTCCATAATATTTTTCTGTTACTTTATCATCTTTAGTAGAGGCCATAACTGTTATATTATATTCTGTATCGGCATTTGGGATTAATTGCCCTGCTTTACAATCAGTTCCTTCTAAATATAGTATTTTACTTTGTGTTACTTTAGTAGGTTCAGAATTTTTATTGGTATGAAATTTCAATTTACTCCAATAATTTTCTTTTACTGCACTTGGTAATAAAAATGTAATATTTTTAACCACATCATACTTATAAGTATTATTGTGATACATTACTATACTTACATTGTTAATTACATTCTCATATGGTTTATCTTCATCCTCTGACTTATCTTGTGGCTTAGTTTCTGGAGTACTTGGATTATATATGCCACCTATTGCTTTTTTAAGTATATGTTTTTTTACTATATTGTAATATCGTTGAGAATTTTCTTTACTGTCAAATCTATATCCTCCACTTGAATAATTACTATCTACCATACCATTAGAAGTAAGACCTTCATTTATATCTAAATAAATAATATTTTCTTCTGTATTAGCAAAATTTTGCATTTGTGCATTAAATAAGTCTATATTATCATTTACAGTTTGATATTCTGTATAACTACTATTTACTTTAAGTTCACTTGCAATAAAAATAGGAGTATTTACATATGAAGATTTTAAAGCTAATATTAAATCTTTATATTCTTGTACTCCTTTATTAGTAAGATCATTTATTCCAAAATGAGTATAAATATATGGTACGGTAGAAGGATAATCTAAATAATCGTAACTATTATTTTTTTCAACAACTTTTATTAAAGTTTCATCATTATAATAGTCACTAGGTATAGCTCCTACAACTCCTTTTAAAGTAACTTCATTCATCTCTTCTACTATAGAATCTCCAATATCACTTTTACTTCCAGTATCTAATCCTTCAGAACCTGCACTTCCACCACTATTATTATTATTTGTTATTTTATCAGCTTCTACTAAATCATATGGACGTAAACAAAATCCATACTTATAAATATCTGAATAGACTGCCATATAACGAATTGCATTAGGCCAGTAAGCCCACTGTCTAGCATGGGCAACCATATGCGTTCCATTTTCTTTTCCACAATAAATAAGTGTGTGATGAGTAAAGCCTACTTTTATAGCTTGAGTTCTTGTAAAAGTAGTTGGACATTGTTTATTACACATCATTATTATGTCCCCTGGTAACATATTTTCAATTGTTTCTTTTGTTATTTTAAACATTACATATCCATCTTTTTTAGTTGTATTAGCTACTAATGTTCCATAATAACAACTAGCTGAATAAGCACTTTCTAATCCTGCTTCTAGATATGCACATGAAACAAGCGATGAACAATCATAACAAATAGGATTGCTTAGTCCATAGAATGTTCCAGGATGTTTTCTAGGTTTTCTAAAATTTACTGTTCTATATGTTTGGTCGTATGTTGCTAACTTGTCAGTATGTTGCTGACATATAGCTTTTGCTGTATCTACAATTATTTCTCTTATCTCACTACCACTTTTTTTTTGTGATACAGTAGATACATTGCTTGTTATATTAGTTGTTGTTACTATATTATTTTTAACTTCTGTTTTTATCTTGCCTACTCCATATCCCATTTTATTTCCACTTGAATCAATATAATATGGTAATTGTCCATTTTCTGATTTATACCATTGTAAATATAATTCTATGTTTGTAGGCGTACCTGCTCCCCATGTATTTTTATATTGTTGTCTATAACTTCCCCAATTACATCTTCCACTTTCTAGTTCTTCATAATATTTTGCTTTAACTTGATTGCTTTGTGCTGATAAACTTCTCTTATTAACAAATGTATAGTTATATTTTTCAGCTATATATTTACATATGCACCAATATACTCCCCCTGGTCCAAAATTATATCCTACCAAAGTTGCAAATATATTTCCTCTAAACTGTTCTATATTTATTCTCATTTCATTGCAGCCAAACATTATTTGGTTACTTATATTCTTATCTACACTAACTCCATTTAAAATAATATTTCCTGCTGCATATGGTTGCATAGTTGAATAAGATGGAGTAAAACTTTTTGTTGTCCCATCTAGAAATTTTATTGTTTGCTTTATTCCAAAAAATGCACTACGTTCACACATCATAGCTCCATATCCACTTCCAGAGCTTTTGCCATGTGCACTTGGATTTCCACCACTCTCTGCTATTATTACAGCTACTACTAAGTTTTTATCTAATCCAAATTTTTCTGCCCAATAAGGAACAATTATATTTAATTTGTATTTATTATTACTACTTAATATATTACTTACAGTTGTAGTATTTTGCTTTGTTCCTAAATTAAAAGTTTTATAATGTTGTACAGCTTCATAATATTCCTGATTTATTTGCGAACTTGGAGGTATTGTTCCATTAGGATCATCATCTGTAGATGCATCTCCTTCTTCACTAGTAATTGTTGCACATTTATATTTTCTAATATCCGCTATACGTTCATCACCAATCCAAAGCCCTCCATCCGTACTATTTACATATATTTTAGTATAGTCTTCACTATCTTCTGCTATTTCTGGTAATTGTGGTATTGCAGGATTAATTTCATTTATTAATTTATTGTATATTTCATCAATTTCTTTTTCTTCTATTCCTAATTTAGTTAAATATTCTTTTAAAGTAAGAATATCTGCTATAGTTAATTTGCCTATACCTATATCATTTATTTTCTTTATAGCTTCGTTTATAATACTGTCTCTATCTAAATTTTTTATATTACTTCTTACTTCCTTATAATTTGCAAATATAGCTTTGTTATTTTCTTTGTTGTCAGATAATTGTAATTCTGTTATTCTAGCTTCTAATTGAATAGAAGGATAAAATTTATCATTTACAATATATACTGTATCGCCTATTTCAATATCGTCATATTCTTGTTCAGTAAGATATATAGGTATATCATATGTATATTTTTCTTTCTTTAATTCTTGTAATTTATAATAAGCATTCCAAATTAATTCAGAGGGATTACTATCATTAGTTTCATAAGGTTTTAAAATATATTTTCCTTCATTACTAAACATATCATGTGCTTCTGGATCAACTATAAAATCTTGTCCTAAAGGTTTATCTAAAGGAAATCCATTTGCTTTATACCATTCAATTTCTTTTATTCCAATTCCATTTGAGCCTACAGGAATTAATCCTGAACAAAATTCTATAGCATCTCCATCTCTACTACTTCCATATGTATTAAAATCATAATCAAATCTTTTATAAGTTTTTCTTCCACGTTCTCCATCTGCATATATATTTATTATCTTTCTATATTTTCCATTTATGCTATTAATTAACTCAAAATCAAATTCTATTTCTATGTTTTTAAATATAGGTATACATTGTTGTATAGCACTATAAATTGGAGTAGGTTTTTCTATCTCTATAGTCCCTATAACATCATCTAATTTAGGGCTTATATATCCTATTTCATAAGATGTATCTTGTAATATAGTCTCTAATACTTTTCTTATATTACCTTCTATTATGCTTTCTCTTACCGAATCCTCATATAATTCTAATCCTATAAACTCTGATTTTACTGTTCTTACTGTAGAATTTATAATTTCATCATCGCTATATTCTTTTATTTGAAACATCTTTATTTTATCTTTCCTTTTAAAAAGTACATAGTTCATATTTTTAATATACTTTTCAATATCATTATTTAATATAACTGAAAAATTAAATATTTCTGCTCCTGTTTCTAAATATGAAGTATATGTATAGTCATAAAATACTTTTTCTCCTGTTTGATTAGATAGTATGCATACAATTTTTTTATTTCTATCGAGAATATATAATTCCGTAATCATTTATATACCTCCTATCCATTTTTCTCTTATAACTGCACTTGCTACTGCATCTTTATCATTACTTATTACTTTTATTTTTTCTTCACCATTTTTGCACATAAAAAATCTACTACCAATATCAACTAAATTATCGCAACTTTCATGATTTAAATAAGCGCAATGATTTTCTAAGTCAACATCTAGTATGTCACCTTCTTTAAAATAAGTTATATCATTTTCATCTTCATTTGATATAGGATTAATACTATCTACTTTAAGCCATTTCATAGACATATCGCTACATTTTTCCATAGAATCTGCCATTGTACCTATATATAGGCATATATATCCTAAATCTTCATTTGGAAAAGAATTTGATTTTATACTGTTAACTGATTTTGTTTTTATAATATTTCCGTCATTTATCTTTATTACCTCAGCACTCCAAACAAATTCATTATTTATTTTTTCTCTTTTTATAGATAATTTCCCGAAGAAATCATTCCAATCGCCCCATGCTCCAGATAGGTAATTACTTATAGAAATAGATGTTTTACCATCATTTTCTGTTACTTTATATTCCTTTTTAGGTTCTGGTAATGTTTTATCATCTTCAAGTATACATTTTTCACCCACATATACTTTAGGTGATGTATACTCAAAGTATTCACTTTGGTCTGATAATTCTAATTTACCTATTTTTACTCCATTTGTTGAAAATAAATATAATTCTATAGTTCCTGTTTTGTCATCAGCTGTAACTTCTGTTTCTTTTTCATCATATGAAAATGTAACGTTTCCTGCTTCAACTAAATTAGCTTTACATACATAACCCATTATTCCATCAAATTCTTTGTCTAACTTATAGTAATATCTAGTTATACCTTGACTATCTACATCAGTATATTCTTTGCTTGTAATCACTCTTAAAACTTTTCCGGTGCCTACTGTCTTAATTATTTGTGATGTCATAGAAGGTCCACTTCTTAAAGGTGTATTCATTTTAGTTACCATATTTTTAGTAGTAGTTGTTACTGTTGAATCTTCTACTACTAAAGTAAGATAATCAGCACTGCAATATCCTGTTTTCCCATTGTATGTAAAACTTACCCATCCGTTAGATTTTATTCCATTATATATTTTATATCCTTTTTGAAGTGCTCCTAACTTTTTATATTTAGTACTTGGTCCACTTCTAACATTTAAACTTGATACAGTAACTTTATAATAAGTTGTTTTATTTCCAGAGGTAATAGTCTGCGTATCAGTATTTTTTACTGTAGGATCTCCATTTATCCCTGTACTTTTATGTGTAAAAAATGCTTCTACTTTAAATTCTTGTAATGTTTCTTCTAAGTTTATTCTATATAAAGCCCCTCTCCATTTTGTTGTTGTATTCCCTAGTGTTGATAATCTTATCCCTTCTCCTTCATCTGTAATAGCCATAGTTCCATCTATACTTCTATCTGGATTTATAGTTGCACTACTTTGTACCCAATTAGTCATTGTTTTACAATCCTCGTATAGTATTTCTGTAGTAGCAGCTTTTACAGGTATACCTAATATAGGGTATTTCCCAATTAATATTTTTTCACCAGTTGATTCTAATTCTAATTGACAAAAATATGTATCTTTACTAAATCCAATACTTATAAATGGTGGTACTGGTCTATTACCATTATTCGTTATGTTTATAATTCCATTTTCACTTTGAAACATTTTACTTTCTTTTGAAAAAAAATAAGGAACAGGACAATATAAATTTATAACTAATTCACATGAATATAATCCAAGTTTTTCAGGTGCATCAATTTGATCTTCTATCATTGCTAATATAAATTTTCCATTTCCTAATGAAAATTCTTTAAGCCCTTCTACATCAAAAATACTTCTTAATTCATTTATTTTTTGATTGTATTCAAATTCTGTATCACAATCTATCAATATTTCTATTTCTATTTTATAACTATTAGTTTTAAATCCGTTATATCTTTCTCCGTCAATACTTGCTATATCTAATTTTTCAATTTCTCTAGAAGATAAAAAAGGTATTTTTATATCTTGTATCTCACATACTTCAGATAAAAAAATACCATTATAAGTTACATCTTTATACTTATCAAAATACATTTTATATTCCTCTCAATCTATTTAGTTGATTTTTTCGGGCATTTATATCTTCTTCTACATGTTTTGAAGTTAATTGTCCTACTTTTTTAGCATCCATATTGACTTGTAAATTTAATCTTTCTAAAGCTGCTATAAAACTATCTGTCATTTTGTCGTAATTTATTTCTTTTGTATTATTTATTTCTCTTAATTTACTATCTAAATAGCTGTAAAAATTATCTAATGGTAAAATTGCTTCCAATTATGTTAACCTATAGGCTCTTTATCCTATAGTTCTATATGTTTCCATATAGTTCGGACTATCTCTTAACCCTCGCCTTTACGTTAGGGTTGTTCGCACTCGTGGATATTTTTGCATATAAAAAAAGAACTTATTACAAGTTCTTTCTACTTAGCTTACTTTATCTAGTCTCTACACCTTCCAGTAGTTTCCTAACTGGCTTGGCTCGGTATTAGCATATTAAATAATATTTGTTCAACCTCATTAAGTTTAATATATGGGATTCTAATTAATTTTATATTATGTTTTGCACAATAATCTGTTTTTATTTTATCATTTTTTTGGATTTCTTCTAATGGTCGTCTAAAAATCTTAACTTCTTTGTAATGCTGTTCTCCATCATATTCTATACAGCAATTATATTGAGGCAAATAAAAATCAAATGGTAAGGGTCTTATATTTTTACAATCTTCAAATCTGTATTGAGATTCGAAATTAATATTATTATCTTCTAACCATTTCCTTATCTTTCTTTCGCCTTTGCTTTCATTACATACTGAGCAACCTCTGAATTTATTAAGTATATTATCAGGTGTTTTGTAACAAATATTCCCACATTTTTTACATTTAAATCTTAAATGTGTTTTTGCATCTACGTATTTATCTAACACTTCAAAATCATTAGTTATTTTACTTAATTCTTCAACAAAATCATCATGATTTTTTTTATTAAATGAATTCATGTTTTTTTTGAATTTCGTATCACTACATTCATTGCAATATCTTTTATTGCCATTTTTTATTTGGTCAAAAGTTGTTTTAAATGGTTTGCCACATTTATTACATATAAGTTCCAATTCTGTTTTGCAATTTGTATATTCATCTGATAATAATATCATTTTATTTTTTTTACAAAACTCTTTTACATATTCTATTGTGTATGTTCTATTTTTATTGGAATTTTTATAGCCACATTTGTTGCATTGTTTTTTACCTTGTTTAAATAATTTGAATGTAGTTTGAAATTTTTCTCCACACTCACATCTTAAATTCATTAAAGCATTAACATTCTCATATTCAGTACTTAATAAAGTGCAATTGCTATTGTTTTCAATATACTGTTTAACTTCATTATATGTGTGTTTTTTCGTCCCCATACATAATCACCCCCTAGTATTATTATATACGGCTATGAGGCAATTTGTCCACTTATTTTTTCTATATTATTTAACTTAGCTTTCACCGAATTCACGAACTTATTTTTTCTATAAGTTTCCTTATAGTGACCCAAAAGTTTAGGTCCTTTTTCCCCACCAACTAGTCCAGTATTACCACTCATTCCAAATAATGTTGGATTTGTTAATATACCACCTTGAGCCAAATATTTCCAAGTAACACCTATATGAGGTACACTTGGTGGGTTTATGCTTAGCTTTCCTGTTATGCTAAAAGACGGAACTTTAATTTTAGGCAAACTCAAATGACAATTGCTAAAAAATCCTTTTATCTTATTTAATGCATTAGATACTATATTTTTTGCTCCATTCATAATATTACTTATAGTATTTTTTATGCTATTAAATTTATTGGAAACAATATTAGTAATGCCACTACATACAGTACTTATAACACTCTTTATGCCATTCCATACTTTTGTTATAACTCCCTTTGTTGCATTTATAATATTTGATATAGCAGTCTTATAAGCATTAAATTGCATAGTAATTATTGTTTTTATACCATTTAATACCGTTGTAAATACTGTCTTTATTCCGTTCCAAATACTTGTTACAACTGTTTTTATAACATTTAAAGCCGTATTTATAATTGTTTTATAAAAATTAAAGTATGTTGTAATTACTGTTTTTATAACATTTAATACTGTTGTAAATACCGTCTTTATTCCATTCCAAATACTTGTTACAACTGTTTTTATAACATTTAAAGCCGTATTTATAATTGTTTTATAAAAATTAAAGTATGTTGTAATACATACTTTTACTACTTCTAACACCGTGCTGAAAACGGTTTTTATACCTTCCCAAATATTTACAATTACATTTTTTATACCTGTCCATATTTCCGTAGCTTTTGTTTTTATTCCATTCCATGCATTAGAAACTGTATTTGATATATTATTCCATATTTCCGTGGCTTTTACTTTTATAGTATCCCAATTTTTGTATAATGCTATCCCTATTGCTATTAATGCACCTATTACCCCTACTGCTATTAATATAGGCGGTGATATTGCAGCTATTGCTCCTCCAACTCCTGCAAATACATTTATTCCTGCACTAAATATACCTGTTATAACACCCCATGCTGAAGATATAGCTCCTGCAACTCCAATTAATACTACTATCCCAGTTGCAATGGCAGTAACAGCTACTATTGTTGTTTTAGCTTCTTGTGGTAATCCATTAAAAGCCTTTATTAGTCCATTTATTCCATTTGCAACTTGTTTTATAACTGGCTCAATAGCTTCTAAAGCACTTGCTTTTAAATTTGTAATTGCTGTATCTACTGGTTCTATTGCTTCACCTAATCTAGCTTGTGCATCTATTAACTCATAATTAGCTTCATTATTTTTTCTTAGAGACTCTGTATTTTTATCATATGTTTCTTTACTTTTCCCATATGCACCATTTAGTGTATCTGTAATTAATTGTGCTCTTTCTTTAGTTGAATTGCACTTTTCTAATCTTTTATTAAAGTCATCTTCTGAAATACCTGCCCAGTTTAATGCATCCGCTAAACTCCCAGTGACTTTTCCAACTTGTGCTGTTTCATTTACACTTTCTGTTAATCCTTCAATTGGTATAGAATCTCCATATGCAGTCCATACAGCTATACTAGCACTTAAAGTATTATTTAACTCCTTTTCTGTAAGTCCCATACCTTGTAAGTTACTTATTGTATTTACTGCAACTTGGTCATCTTGAAAGTATCCATAAAGTTCTTTCATTTTCTTATTAGTAAATTCAGTAGAATAACCATATTGAGATGTAGAACCATCTAACTTAGCTATATTCATTCTAAATTCTTTTGTTTCTTCATTTAGTTCTAAAAGTTGCGATGATAATTCCCCAATCTTTGATACTGCACTAGTTAGTACATTTCCAGCAAATGTAGATATTGCTCCTTTTAATGTTGTAAATCCACCTTCTGAATTGCTCGCTGAATCTCCTAAATCATTTAATTCACGAGATAAACTTTCAACATCCTGTTCAGCATCATTAGCTGAATTTTCTAGATCTTCTAATCTTCTTGATGTCTGATTTAACTCATTTTGAATATTCTGTTGAGCTGTTCTAGCTCTTAATAAAGAATTCTCTAAATTTCTATATTCTGTTGAGTTTTCTCCGAGCAATCTTTTTGCTTCCTCTAATGACCTTTGTGTTAATTCTATCTTTTGTGTAGTTGCATCATATTGTCTCTGTAATATTTGTTGTCTTTGTGTTAGTAAACTTGCATCTTCTCCATTGCCTTTTAATTGTGCTGAATTTAATTTTAGTTCATTTTGCATTGTTTTTAATGAACTATTTACTCCTCTTATTCCATTAGTGAATTCTGATGTTACAGCTTTAAATTCTATTTTTGCTTGATTTTGTCTAGCCATATTCTACCTCCTTTCTAAATCTATTATTTTTATATAATTAATGTAATTTTCATAAGCACATTTATTTTCGACTACCGACAATAAAAATGAATAATCGGCATTCCAAAATAAATCTTCAGATATACCTAAACAAAGGACGTAGTAAGCATAATAATCTTCTACGTCCTCTAAAACAAATTTAGGTATTTTAATTTTTGATCCTTTTATTTTTCCAGTATTCTTTATGAACGGCTTTCTAAATCCATCTTTTTTTTTGGTGTTATTAATTCTTGACATATATTATTTATTTCTACAAAATTTGGAGGAAGTGCTTCTGCAAATTGCTCAAAACTTAATATATTGTCTTTTAATACTTTGTCTTTTTCTAAGATACCACATAAATATGCAGTATATATAACTATAATTGTATCTTCAATTACATCTTTTGCCCCGTTTGCTAAAACTTTATTGTACTTTTCATATATAGGCTTATTTTCTTTTTTTAATTGTAATAATCTTCCGAAATTTAGTGTTAGGTTTATTTTTTCTCCATTTTCTAATACTATATTCATTTTATCCTCCTATACTGTACCCTCTGATTGTGATTGTGATGTTGTCTTTCTTAATAACTCAGGAGTAAATTCTGTCATCCATTTTCCTTTTGTTGTCTCATCTAATTCTATTGCAGGTGCTTCATATTCACAATATCCATAATCATCTGGATAAAGTGAGAAAGTAACTTCTATTTCTTGTACTTCTTCTCCACCATTTTCTATTGTGTTAGATGGTCCAGTTTTAACTGCACATTTAGGATAAGCTTTATATTTTATATTTCCATCTTCATCCATAACTTCACCTACATATGTAAACTCTCTATGTCTGCTATTAGTACCATAACCATATACTCCATCTAATAAATTTTCATCATCCATTCCAAATATTTGTGTGTATAAATTATAGTTCATATGTAAGCTTATCTTAGATTCTCCTGTTCCAGCTCCTCTTGTAACTGTTTTTTTTACTACTCCTTCACACTTTTTCGTAACTGTTATACAATCAAGAGTTTCTTCTATTTTGCCAACGCATCCAACTTTTTTAAATCCTGTATCTGTGCTATTATTAATTTTAATTGCACTATTTTTTATCTCATACTCAGAAAATACGGTTATTAATTTAGTCATTACATTTCCTCCAATCCATTTTGTAATTTTTCTAATATTCCATTTACAACATTGTCATATTCTGCGTCTATACCTCTTTCCATAAAATCATTTGGTATTTTTCCCTTTGAAGTTCCTTCTGCATTTTGTGGAAAATATAAATAGTTAAACTTTGGTTTTGTATGAATCCATAATGTTAAGTTGTTTCTAATTTTTCCATCAAGTGGGTTGCTATTTTTGGCATGTCTTCTTTTATTTACACGTGATACTGGAATTAAGTTAGTTATAGATTGTATAAACTTTTCTTTTGCTTGTGTTCCTAAATAATCATTTATAACTCTTTCAGCATTGCCTTCAAAATTTGTTATTGCTTCATTTATTTTATTTATATCTTCATCCTTAATACTAAACTCAACACTAGCCATTTATATCACATCCTTTAAAAGTTTTTGTGAATTCTAGTGTTAGTATTTCTACTACTAAATTTGTGTTATTTTTTTGAACGTAATTAAACTGCATTGGTTGATCTATAAGTTTTAAATTTGTATTTTCTTTTATTTTTTTTATGACCTTTTGTTCAAATCCTTCCTCTATATAATTTTCCATTATAATATGTACTTGATAGTCATAATTAAAATCTATTTTACTTTTCCCACTTCTATTAAATTGTTTTTTATTAAAAACGAAATAATTCCATTTATCATCTGCTTTACAAAAAGTCTTTCCATACCATACTGGTAGCTTAAAACTCGCTAATGCTTCTTCTATTTTTCCAAGTGTTCCAACTAATTTACTCAATAGTCATCACCTCTTCTAAATAAAAATATAGTTCTCTATTTTTTCTATCTTCATCTATATAAACAATGTCATACAATGTATTTTCTATCACTACTTTATAATTATTTTTTAATCCACTATAAAACCTAGTCTTAACTTTTAAATTTAAAGTCCTAGAACTTGCCTCTGCAAATTCTAGGTCCTGCTGTCTTTTGCTACATTCTTCATATGCAAGTTTAACAATAAATTTAAGATTTTCTTTAGAGTTAGTATTTTCCTTAGCTCCAAAATTAACTTTTCTAGGTATCTCCTCATAAACTCTTATAAAGCCATCATTATATCTACTTACTTTGTTCATACTGAATTACCTCATATTTTTGTCTAATTTGCATTATTTCATTGAAATAATTATTATCAAATTCATTTGTGCATTGATTATAAGCATACATACAATAGTCTAATAGTAGATTATGCTCTTGCCCTTCTTCCTCTGAATAATCTATTTTTGCTCCTAACTTCCAGTTAAGTGTTGCTATTGCATCTTTAATTATTCGTTCTATTTTTCTATTTGTTTCTTCTTCATCCCATGTTATATTTAGATGATCTTTTACTTCCTGTAATAATTTATCCATGACTTCTCCTTTCTAAAAAAAAGAAAAGACCAGTCATAGACTAGTCTTTCTTTTATTATTATGCTTGTTCCTTAGTTGCTACAGTTCCTTTTACTTTAACAGGTATAACTGCTTCTTCTAATCCACTTATATCTAATACTAAAGCACTGTTTTCATCTATTGCTCTACCAACTCCATAAGTTTTTATTTTATATGTTCTTTGATCTTCTAAAAATTTATATTCATCTGAAAATTCTATTACACCTTCTTTAGGAAATCCTACACCTACAAAGTAATTATCTAGCATAGCCATAACTGCTTTGCCAGTTGGAACTGCTTCACTCATTACAACTTCCATAGGAAATGCAAAATTGTCAACATAGGCACCACTCATGTTTTGAACTCTTACTGCTGGTGCTACTAAAGTATAGTAATCATTAGCATTACAAATTAATGTTAATTTGCTAACCGCTCTATTTTGTCCTTTTTCATTTTTAGCTAGTTTAGCTATTAAAGCCCCCATGGATTTAACACCAAAATCTGTTACTGATAATGCAGTTTTATCTTGATAAACACCATCTAATGCTCCAGTTAATTTCTTCATTAATCCAATTGGCTTTCCTTTTCCATCGCCTTTTACTATTGCTTCTTCTAATGCAGTTGCTATTGCATCTTTAAGTATTGTTCTTATATAAGCATCTAGGAATGTTGGACCTAAATCTAATAATCCCATTGGTATTACTGCATATGCTGTTAATTTATTTTGTGTCATTTCTAACAGTTTAAATGCTGAAGTTATTTCTTTAGTTATTTCTGCATCTATCTCTCCCCAAACTGCTGATTGTTTAGTATGATCATTCATTATAATTTTAGTTGCATACGCTACTGATTGGAATTTAACTTTAGATAATAATGGATGTTCTTCTACTAAATCTCTGTAAACATCTTCTATTATTGTATCTGGCATTAAATCATTACTAGTTAAAGATGTTAGTGTAGTTACTGCTTGTTGTATATTTCTGCATTTACTTGCTTCTATAAATTTATTGTAGAATTTTTCTTCTGCACTAGTTAGTTGTCTATATCCTCTTTGTGCTAATATATTTTTATCTCCAGTTTGTGCATATATTTGAGCATCTGCTTTTATTTCTTCTACTATTGCATTTGAAAAATCATTCCAAGCTTGTTGTTGCTCTTCTTCTGTCCCATTTGTTAATGCTCTTTGTAGGGCATCTGTATAATTATTTTTATTTCCTATTCTCATTTCTTTTCTCCTTTTCTTATTAAATTTAAAAAAGAATCCAGGGCAATGGATTCAACTATTGGTTCTTTGGTCTGTTTTGGCTCTTGTAGTTTAGTTGGTTCAAATAGTTTAATTTTAGCTTGAGCTTCTTTAATCATTTTTATTAATGACTTTTTAACTGATTGGCTAGCTCCATTTGTATCTTTTTCATTTACTATAGTTGTTATAAATCCTTTTTCTAAAGCTTCTTGAGGTGCTATCCATGTTTCGTTATCAAGCATTTGTTTTAATTCTTCTTCTGTAATATTTACTTCTTGCATATAAGCATTTATTGATGCTTGAGTTATAACATCTAAATCATCAGCTTGTTTTCTTAATTCTTTTGAATTTCCACTAGCATATGTCCATGCATTATGTATCATAAGCAATGATGCAGTAGACATTATTCTTTCATCTCCTGCCATAAATACTACACTAGCAGCACTACATGCAAAACCATCGCATACAGTTTTTACTTTTGCTTTATGTCGCTTTAATTGATTGTATATAGCCAATCCTTCAGCAACTTCTCCACCATATGAGTTTATATATACATTTATTTTGTCACATTCTAATCCTTCTATCTGTTTAGATAATGTATAACTTGATATATCATTTTCATACCATTCCCAGGATGTTATGTCGCCATAAATTTGTATATCAACTTCATTATTATTTTTAGTCAGTTGAAAATATTTTCTATTCACTGTTATCACCTCCTTTTTAAACTTTTCCTTCTAATTGTTCATTGTTTTTAATACTATTTAGCATATTTTCAGCAGTATCATAATTTTTAGTCATAAAGTGTATTGTTGAATACTCTTCATCTAAAGCATTGAATCCTATTATTTTTCTTGCTTCATCTATAGAACAAATGCCTGAAGCAATTAATTTATCTGCTTTATCTGCTATATCAAGTACATCTATATGTAAAATAGAACTTGTATCAACTACAATATAATTTCCCTTATTCCAACTTTCAAAGTTACCATATATCTTCCTAGTTAATTCTTCACTCATCATATCTGCTATTGGATCTATACAAAATGTAAGGAATTGATTAATAGTAGTATCTAGATTGTCAACATCTCCAAACATAAGAGGTAACGGTATTTGAAATGCTTGAGCTACTACTTCAAACATATCTTTTCTTATATCTTTAAAGTCTGTGCAAGTTGCACTTTTATTCCCTGATATATCATTTAATTTATACCCTCTGAATTGAGGATATACAGCATTATCATTCTCCATAAAGCTTTTTAATTGCTGTTGGACTATTTCTTTATATGTTTTTTGAAAATTAGTATCATTAGCTTTTATATTATCTAACTCTAATATATACTTTTGTTGATTACTAGATTTATATTTTTTAATAGCTAATTCAAGTAAATCTTCATAATCATTAGCTAATCCATTAATTAAATTTTTAATATTAACATCGTTTAGTTTTAGTCTAAATACTTCATTGTATTTAAATGTTTTATCTAGTTGGTATACATTTTTATCCCCTATTGTAATACCCTTATAAACATTTCCCAATATTGGATACTCATCTACATGATAGTTATTGGCAACATGAAGTTCATTTGCTACAGATACAATTATACATTCATCATCAAACATTTTTTCAATAGCTTTATGCCACATTTGGGAACTGCTTTCATTCTTATTAGGCTGTATATTTAATTCATAGTATGTTTTATTCTTTACTTCTTTTCCTTTTTCAAACACCTTTATTTCACATTTAGAAATTGCGTTAGCTATAAGTGATATAGCTGTTTGTATTGCTAATTCTTTATAATATACTTGCGGTATTTTTTGTTCATAATATAATTCATTTATAGGTTTACTTTCTTTTCCTAGAAAATCTGCTAACCAACTTTTTAATCCCATTTTATCACCTCCTATATTAGAAATTTAAAGGTTCAAAGAAAATTAATTCTTCATTACTTTCATCTTCTAATACATCTTGTGATGCAATCATCGCATGAACAAAGGCCATGAATACATCTGTCTTTCTACTTCTAGGCTCTATTTTGTCGTATACAAAATTTCCTTTTCCTGCATCTATTAGCTTTGTATTATTACAACACCATCTAAATAATGGATTATCTCCTACTATAATATCATGATTATTAAATAGTGAATCAATAACAGGTACAATCTTCATAATGTCACTTGGTCTTATCATCTTGACTCTTTCTTTATCATTTCCATCTATATCAATAGACTTTAATGAATTATTAAATAAAGCATACCTAAAGTTATCTAAACCTAGTTTTAAGAAATAATATTTATTTAGCTGTTCGTCTATCCACTTACATATATCATCTGGATTAATCTCTATATCATTAATAATGGTTAATAGTCCTTGTTGCTCCCATGCTTCTAAAGGAGCTTTAATTCTATCTTTATCACAACTATGTTTGCAAAACCATCCATGACATATTGCATAATATTTGTGGTTTTTTCTAAATAATAAGCAAACTCCTACCATATCTGATACCTTAGAATAGTCAATACCTACTACGCAATCACATCCTGTTAAATCTTCCATTTCTTGATTCGTTGCTAATATATTATCCCAAGTAGTTACTTCAGCATCCATTTGTGTTTTAGGGATATTCATTCTTTTAGTCATAAATGATAAGTTAGTATATGGTGATATTTTATAATCTGCATATTCTTTTTCAATCTGTTTTAACAATCCTTGTCTATAATATAATGAAGGATTAGCTTTAAACCAATTTTCTTTATCATGAACTTCTTTTTCATCATCTAATTTACAAATAAATGGTAAGAATCCGTTATCTTCCATAGCACCTTTTAATATTAATTCTGATTTGGCTTTCATTTCATCTAGAGGGGCATCTCTGACAAATCCATCAGTAGTAATATAAAATTCTCTTGGATCATCTACTTTACCAAGCCCAGTTCTTTGTACATCTATAAGTTTATAGCTTTCATATTGATGTATTTCATCAAATACTACAGCACCAGGTCTTAAACCATCTGCACTTTTAGCATTACTTGTTTTATACTTTATAACACTATGCGTTTTTAAATTAGTTATTTGTTCTTTATTCCAATAAAAATTTTTTTTAAATTTTTTTTTATACTTTGTATTATTTAGAATATTATAGATATCGTTGAAAGATGTTTTTGCTTGTTCTTCACTGTTGGCAACTATATCTATATTATAATTTTGTATATTATTTGCTTCAGTTGATAAGCAGAAAACTATATAAGAAATTAAAGCATTCTTACCTGCTCCTCTACCTACCAAACAAAATAATGTGCTAAATCGTGGCAGGTGAGTATCTATTGTATAGACACATAACATTAATACAATTAAAAACTTTTCCCATGGAAACAAATTAAATGGAAAATATTTCTCGTATGATAAATACTTTTCAGCTTTTATTTCATCAACATATAAGTTATCTTTTTCTTCTTTAAATATTTTTTCAATGAATTTAGCTAATTGTTTTTGCTCTTTACACATCCTGAAAGGTCCATTTTTTATCATATCTAGATATTCTCTAATATATTTCACCTGCTCACCTCCTTATTAATATAAAAGCTATTTATAGTTCGTCATCTTCTTCCTCAACCTTTTCTAATATATTAGCTTTTATATTTAATTGAGTTAATATTTTAAGCATTTGAGCATTTGTTTTTGCTAACTCATTAACTGAATCATTTTTTTTATATCCCCATTGATTTTGTCCATTTTGATACATTATTTGTACCCCTCGTTCATTTATATCATCATTCAATTTTTGACATATTATCCATAATTGCATATATGCTTCAACTAAATCTATAAAATAAGTTGTATTATTTTTACTTTCTTCTAGTTGTTGAAGTAATG
>OGOE01001085.1_pt1 | contig 19492 bp, 20 predicted proteins | sample 1552611 | NCBI WGS metagenome assembly OGOE01 (sample SAMEA2580129, study PRJEB22360) | human gut metagenome | biome: human gut; feature: human-associated habitat; material: faeces | place: Denmark | collected 2008/2010
TATTATGGGATATTTTTTGGGGCAACACAATCCGTCGAATTATTTTGCACTTACGATATAGCTACCTGCTACCAGAAAGGAAGAAAGCGATTACTGGGAAAAAACTTGGTGATGCGTTTGAAAAAGCTGCGGTAGATGCTGCAATTTTGGGAACTGTGCCAATCACTTTTGTTCAAGTTGAGCAAAAGTTGGAATCGCAAAGAAATCGGTAGATCACGGGCACGGAATCCATTGGCCGTGTGGTTGATATGGAGCATAATGAGAAAGTAAAAACCAGTGCCGGATATGAACAGTGGGCAAAGATACATAATCTGCAGGAACAGGCAAAAACGTTTAATTTCCTGACAGAAAACGGTCTGCTGGATGCAGAAAAGCTGGATGACATTTTAGCTGAAGTAACTGCTGATTTCAAGCAGAAAAAAGAAGAAATGAAAGTGACAGAAACCCGCCTGAAAGAGGTGAACCGGGAGCTGCGTCTGCTGGGTCAGTATTTCAGTACCATGAATAGTTACCGGGCTTACTACAAAGCTGGAAATAAGAAAGCATTTCGGGATGCCCACCGGTCAGATCTGGATTTACATGATGCTGCGCATAAGGAACTTCTGGAAATTTTTGAGAACGGAAAATTTCCCAGTATCCAGGCTTTGAAAGAAGAAAAAGCATCATTGACGTCAAGGAAGAAAGTACAATATTCCACATATCAGGAAATCCGGGAACAGTGGATGGAGCTGAACAAGATTTCTCAAAACAGGGACAGTTTTCTGGTATGTCAGCCGGAGAAGAAACCGGTCGATCTGGGATAAAACAAACACAGCCTGGCAAAGCATTTTTCGCTTAGCCAGGCTATTAGTTATCTTCAAGCATGATTTCGATAACGCGCATAATACGGTCATACTTTTTGGGGTCAGCTTCAGATAATTTGCCGTTCAGTAAAGATTGGTCGATTAGATTGTGTTTTCCAGTCAGCAAATAGTCCGTTGAAACTCCAAGTGCCCGACTGAGTTTCACAATATTTTCGGGCCGGAGAGCTTTTTTTCCAAGCTCCGCAGTTGAGATTGTCTGGTAGCTGAGGCCTGCCAGATTTGCCAGCCCCTCCTGTGTCAGCCCTTTCTTTTTTGGAGTGAAAAAATACGTTGTCCCATACCGGTCAGCGTTTCATTCATCGCCACTCCTCCTCTATATCAGTTATTATAGATGCTATGAGCAGAAAAATTAACAGACTATGGTGGAATCCCAATTGTCATAGCAATATAATAATAAAAGAAATTTTGAAAGGTTGTGTAAAGAATGGAACGGAAGAAAACAGTATGCTTTACTGGACATCGACCGGAGAAACTGACGGCCTTCAAAGATGCAGTTATTCATACGCTGATACGATTGAGCAGGTACATCAGGACGGTTATATATGTGTGATCACTCCAAACGTTTGATCACTGTGTGGAATGGACAGTCTTCTGGAACTGCGAATACGATTCGCTACACCCAGAAGATGGGAATTGAAGTCGTTTTTCTCAAACCGGACGCATGAAATTATAAAATTTAAATACGAAGATCCCTGCCAGACTGTAACAAGGTCTGGCATTTGTTTTGTTCATAAGACAGAAAAATCAAGTTGGTTGATGTGTATCCTCCTGATAGAAAAAATGGTTCACAGAATTGAAAATTTCCTACTTGAAATTAGAGAAAAGCATTTGGAAAAACGCGATTTGCATGGTATAATTAAAAATTGGAAATCTATATCTTCTTGCTATTTGCGATAAGGCATATCGAAACTTTTATGGTGAGATGATATGATAAAGATGGCAAAAGCGACATGAAGTGAGAAAATTCATATCGTTTTCATATATGCTGACTTTCCAGATGAATTTAGCATCGGAACTGCTACTGGTGCAGAAAAAAAGAAAGGAACACAGATATGACATTAACGAATTATTGGTGGTTGCTAATATGGCTCGTTGTAGCCGGTGGGCTCTTGTCAATTATGGTGTCTAAAAGGCAAGTGCAAGTATTAGGGAAAACGGAGTATAGATGGAGTTGGCCAGCTGCAATTTTTCTTATTTGTCCATATGCCGTGTGGTGTATGAATAGGAAAAATTTTGGCGACACGGAAGTATATCGCCAGACTTTCTATAGTATCCCGACATCATTGGGGCAATTATCGGCCTATTTAACAGAAAATACAAAAGATCAAGGCTTTTCAATTTTTACTGGAGTTTTGAAAACTATTATTGGAAATAACGATAAAATGTTTTTCCTAATTATTGCTATATTCCAATTATTATGTATTGTGTATTTTTTTAGAAATTATTCTAATGATTATTTAATGTGCATGTTTATGTTTGTAGCATCTACAGATTATTTATCATGGATGTTTAACGGGATGAGGCAGTTTATTGCAGTATGTATTGTTTTACTTGCTTTTGGGTTGGTGTTGAAGAAAAAATATATCCCTGCAATTGCTATTATTTTGTTGGCATCTACCATCCATGGATCTGCGCTATTGATGCTGCCACTTATATTTGTTGTTCAAGGAAAAGCATGGAATAAACGTACGTTACTCATGATTTTTGGGGTTGGCCTGGCAATCATGTTCATGGGACAGTTTACATCTATTCTGGATTCGTTGTTGGCTGAAACACAGTATAGTGATTTGGTTACAAATGAGATATGGATAAATGATGATGGCACAAATATACTAAGGGTTTTATTTTACTCAATTCCAATGATACTCTCATTGGTTGGAAAACGGTTTGTAGATGAAGAAAATTCTCCAGTTATAAATATGTGTGTGAATTGTTCAATCTGTACATCTGTGATCTATGCGCTTAGTGCGGCTTCTTCAGGAATATACCTAGGAAGGCTCCCTATTTATACAACGTTACCAGGATATGTCTCTTGTGTTTGGCTTATTGAGCATATGTTTACAAAAGAATCAGCGCGGTTGGTAAAAATTGTGTTAATAGGCAGTTATATAGTTTTCTTTTATTATCAATTACATATTGCATGGAGTGTTCTGTAAGAGAGGAAAGATTAATGATTAGAGTTTTACATATTGTGACATATATGGGACGTGGTGGATTGGAAACGATGTTAATGAACTATTACCGTCATATTGATCGTAATAAAGTTCAATTTGATTTTTTGGTTCATCGTGACTTTGAAGCGGATTATGATCAAGAAATATTGTCAATGGGAGGTAGGATATATCATATATCTCGATTAATACCATGGAGTAAAATATATCGTAATAAATTAAAAAAATTTTTCCATGAACACCCAGATTATAGAATCATTCATGTTCATCAGGATTGTTTGAGTTCTGTTGCATTACAGTGCGCAAAAGAATGTAACGTGCCGGTTCGCATTGCTCATAGCCATAATAGCAGCCAAGATAAAAATATAAAATATCTTTTTAAATGTTATTATATGAGAAAAATACCTGTTTACGCGACTGATCTTTTTGCTTGTAGTGATCTGGCAGGAAAATGGATGTTCGGAGGTGAGCCATTTCAAATCATTTTTAATGCTATAGATGCGGAAAAATATGTATATTCTTCTGAGGTAGCAAGAAGGGTACGTAATGATTTGAAAATAGATAAAGATTATGTAATAGGGCATGTTGGACGGTTTAATCCACAAAAAAATCACGCTTTTTTGCTTGATGTATTTGCTGAATGTGTAAAAATAAATGCTAATGTAAAGCTAATTCTTGTAGGAGATGGGACCGGAAAAAAACAAATTCAAGATAAAGTAGAATCGCTGGGGATTAAAAATAATGTAATATTTATGGGTGTACGTACAGATGTAAATGAGTTGCTCCAAGCGATGGATGTGTTTGTGTTTCCTTCATTGTATGAAGGCTTAGGAATTTCGGTAATAGAAGCACAAGCAGCAGGGCTACCTTGTGTTATTTCTGATTGCATTCCAGATGATTGTATTGTGACAAAAGGGCTGGTGGAGAAACTCTCTTTGAGTACTCCCCCTATGCAGTGGGCGCAAGTAATAATGAATTTGAGAGGAACTTATAGAACTAATCAAACTAATGAAATTAGAAATGCAGGATACGATATTTTAGAGGCTACAAAAAAACTGGAAGGATTTTACCTTAATAAATATGCAGAAAGCAAGGAGAAAGAGTAAATGGAATTTTTGACGATTTTTACTCCTGCATATAATAGGGCACACACTTTGCCCCGTACGTATGAGAGTTTATGTGCGCAGGATTGCAAGGATTTCATTTGGCTAATAGTAGACGATGGTTCGACAGATAACACATCAAAATTGGTCAAGGAATGGAAAGGAAAAGAAAACGGATTTGAAATTCAATATATATATAAAGAAAACGGTGGTATGCACACAGCTCACAATACTGCATATGAGAATATTCATACAGAATTAAATGTGTGTATTGATTCTGATGATCGAATGCCACTGGGAGCGGTCGGAAAAATTAAAAAGACATGGGAGCTGATTCGCAACAGTGGATATGCTGGAATCATTGGACTAGATTCTGATTTTGATGGAAATATAATTGGAAAAGGATTTCCAAATGGTGTTATAGATACTACTTTGGGGGGATATTATGCTGCGGGTGGTGCAGGTGATAAAAAACTTGTTTATCGTACAGATGTCATTAATAGTGTTCCAGAATATCCGGTGTTTCCTGGAGAAAAATATGTGGGATTAGCGTATAAATACACTTTAATAGACCAAAAATTTAGGCTGTTTGTTTTAAACGAAATTCTTTGTGAAGTGGAATATCAGTCAGATGGATCAAGCAAAACTATGTGGAAACAGTATTTAAATAATCCGAAAGGGTTTGCTTTTTTACGAAAAATTGCAATGCAGTATCCAACAAGTAAAAAAAGACTAATTCGGGACTGTATACATTATTGCTCAAGTAGCCAGATAGCAAAAAACAAGAGTTATATTAGAGAATCACCAAAAAAGTTTCTTACTGTTTTATGTACACCGATGGGATGGTTACTTACCTACGTTGTTAGAAAAAAAGCCAATGAAAAGTAATGGGTGATAGTTTGAAAAAAGGAAACGAATTAAAAAGACATGTGTCGGTGATAATTCCTATATATAATGCAGTGGATAAACTGAAAAATTGCATTTGCTCAATATTACGGCAATCTTTTTCGGATTTTACTTTGATTTTGGTTGATGATGGCTCAACAGATAAGAGTGGAGAAATTTGTGATGAATTTGCAGAACGTGATAATAGAGTCTATGTGATCCATCAAATAAACAAAGGTAGTGTAGAAGCAAGGAAGATAGGAATATTTTCTGAAGTGGCACAAAAGTCGGAATATTTAATGCTATGTGATGCGGATGATACAATACCGAAAAATGCGCTTAAGATATTGGTGGAAAGTGCAAAAAAATATGAAGCGGATTGTGCTTGTGGAAATATGCGTAGAATGGTTGGGAATGTTTTAATTCCAAAGTGCCTTGTTAAATTTATTCCGCAATGTTTCCAGACCGGAAAAGTTCAAGCATATTCTCACGATGCGATTATGAAAGACCTATATATAAGTTGCTTTGGAATAAGTAACTATCCAGTAACTCTTTGGGGAAAACTGTATAAAAGAGAATTACTGACAAGTGCGGCTAAGATGGAGCCTATTGTCCGCTTTATGGGTGAAGATTTAAGTATGACCTTAAGGATTATGCCAAACATTGATAAGTTGATTATTATCCCAGATGTGGTGTATTATTACCGCATTGGAGGGGAGACGTCGAAATTTATGCCGTATATGTTAGACGATTTTTTGGCGTTATATCATTACAAGGATCAGTTTAGGCAGCAATACGAAATGGATTCCAGCGTAAAAACATTAATGAAAATTGAATTACTTAATATTACATGTTCATATTTGCAAATGTGTAAATATCCTGGAAAATTTAGTAAATCTGAAATGAACCAGGAAATTCTTAAAGTTATTTCGATTCCAGAAATCGAAGCTGCTGCAATATCATTGCAAAGAAAAAAGGAAGAACATATTTGAGTGCCATGGATTCTAAATAAAAATGTCGAGGCAATAGAAGATTCAATAAATCAGTGGTATAAACGAACTGGATTTAAAAGAATAATAATGTTTATATTTAATGGAATATCATAAAAAGGCAGAATATGGATGAACCCTAAATGTTAATATTCTTGGGTAGGGAGTGCATTGATTTCATTTTGGGCCTACAAAAACATGGAGGACTTGAAAATGATTCCAAAGAAAATTCACTATTGTTGGTTTGGAAGAAAAGAATTACCTGAAAAGGCAAAAAGATGTATTGAAAGCTGGAAAAAATACTGTCCAGAGTATGAACTTGTTGAATGGAATGAGGATAATACAAATATTTCTTTAAATCCTTATACTCAATGGTGCTACGATAATAAAAAGTTTGCTTTTTTAAGTGACTATATTCGTCTAATAGTAATTGAAGAGTATGGTGGAATTTATTTTGATACAGACGTTGAAGTGATTCGTGCATTTGACGATCTATTAGATTTTAAAGCATTTTTTGGATTTGAAACTAACGAATTTGTTAATACAGGAGTTGGATTTGGAGCTGAAGCTCATAATCCTATCGTGGAACAAATGATCCGAGAGTATGAACCATTATTAGATGGAAAGCATGGAGTTATTGGATGTCCGCATCTAAATACAAATGCCTTATTAAAATTTGGCCTTAAGCAGAATGGAAAATTACAAAACTTAGATAATGCAGTAGTTTTTCCTGTAGAATATTTTAATCCATATGATGCTCCAACGGGGTGTCTCAATAAAGGTACGATGACGTATTCTATTCATTGGTATGCAGCATCGTGGATGAATAAAAAGCAAAAACTTCGTGGTGCTATTAGTAAGCCATTACACCGATTACTAGGAAAAGATTTTTTTAGAAGGATATAGAGAAAACATGAAAACTTTAATTTTTCTTCCTTATTTTGGAAAATTTAATAATTATTTTGAGTTGTGGCTTAATTCATGTGGGAAAAATCCTGATTTTGATTGGTTGATATTTTCTGATGCGACTTTATGCGCTACGCTGCCGGAAAATGTAAAAACAATACATTGTACGCTTAGTGAATTAAAAGAGAAATTTCAAAAGAAATTAGATGTTTCATTGGTTTTGAAGGACGCATACAAATTGTGCGATTATAAACAGTTTTATGGTTATTTGTTTTCAGAATATCTTCAAGGATATGATTATTGGGGGTATTGTGATTGTGACCTTATATTTGGAAATATCCGTGGTTTTTTATCGCGAAATTTACAGGATACTTATGATAAACTGTTTAGAACGGGACATTTCAGTATTATAAGGAATGATCCAAAACTAAATGAATTGTTTTTCAAATATGGTACATATAAAATTACACTGACATCGCCTGTCATTTATGGTTATGATGAATCTATTACAGGTTATCATCTTGGCTTTGCTGGCGAGTTAATAGAGAATGGATATACATTTGGAGATTTCGCGGAATGGATTGCTGACATCGATTTTAGACATTATCCATTTTATGAAATATCGAATACTGTATCGCCTTGTATTTTTTTATATGAAAACGGAAGAGTATATAGGCTGGATAAAGAGAAAAATATAATTAAGAAACAAGAAAGAATGTATGTACACTTGCAGAAAAGAAAGTTGTATGTTGATCCTGATATTGATCCAAATAGGTTCTTGATATGTCCCAATAGATTTTGTAAATACAGCGAGGAGATTCTTGAAAACGAAGAGTTTTGGAAGAATGCTTTTCAAAAACAAGATAAATATTTTGATTGTAGGTTAGAACAAAAGATGAATTGTATGAGGGATATTAAGCGGTTGTTGCATGAACCTCATAAACTGAGTTGTATTCTGTATAGATTGAGAGGGCATTAGGAGTGAAAAAAATATTAGTTGTTGCAAGTGATATGGAAATCGGTGGTGCGGAAAGAGCGTTGCTTGGATTACTAGAGGCATTAAACAAAAAAAAATATCAAGTGGATCTGTTCTTATTAAGGCACGCAGGTCCTTTTATGCAATTCATTCCTGAAGGCGTGAACCTGCTCCCAGAAAATTCAAAATATTCAGACTTGGGTGTACCTATCCAGGATGTTCTTATCCGAGGTCATTTAGGTATGGCTTTTGGACGTGCAAGGGGAAAATATAAGGCTAAACGATTTATAGCAAAAAACAATTTAAAAAAAGAAAATTCGGTAGAAATTCATTATAGCTTTAAGTATACATTAAATTTTTTGCCAGAAATATCTAACTTTGAATATGATTTGGCCCTGGGGTTTACCACGCCATATTACATTATAGATAAGAAAGTTCACGCAAAAAAGAAAGCAGTCTGGATTCACACAGATTATTCTACTTTAGATGGAGATAGGAATGAGGAGCAAAAAGTATGGGAAGCCTATCCGTTCATTGTTTCTATTTCCGAAGCTGTCACAAATTCCTTTTTGAAAATTTATCCGGGATTGAAAGATAGAATTTATCCAATCGATAATATTGTTTCAGAAGAGTTGATTCAGAAACAAGCAAATATGTTTGATGTAGAGAAAGAAATGGCTTCAGAAAAAGGAGTAATAAAAATACTATCTATTGGGCGTTTTACAAAAGCAAAAAATTTTGATAATGTACCGGATATCTGTGCCCAAATCATATCTATGGGAATACTTGTAAAATGGTATATTATTGGATATGGGAATGATAGAAAATTAATTGAGCGTAAAATAAAGGAGGCAAATATGGAGTACTATGTCTCTCTGCTTGGGAGAAAAGAAAATCCATATCCATATATCAAAAACTGTGATATTTATATTCAGCCATCAAGGTACGAGGGAAAAGCAGTTGCTGTTAAAGAAGCTCAAATTCTACATAAGCCGGTCGTTATTACTAACTTCCCAACGGCATCAAGTCAATTAAGAAACGGAATAGACGGAATTATCGTACCAATGGACAACTCTGGGTGTGCCAAAGGAATTGTAGATTTACTGAAGAATAGTGAAAAAATACAAAATCTTATAGATAACTGCTCAACATCTCGTTATTCAAATTGTGAAGAGATTGAAAAAATATATGCATTGTTGTAATGACAATATTGATAGAGAGAGTGAATTATATGGTTGATATAAGCATAATTGTTCCTGTTTATAAAGTGGAAAAATATTTATTTCGTTGTGTCAATAGTTTGATTGACCAGACTTGCAAGAATTTTGAAATTATTCTTGTTGATGACGGTTCTCCAGATAAGTGTTCAAACATGTGTGACCAGTTCGCAGAGTTAGACAGTAGGATTAAAGTTATTCATAAAATTAATGGTGGATTAAGTAGTGCCCGGAACGCGGGAATGAGGGAAGCACAGGGAAAATACATAGGTTTTGTGGATTCAGATGATGATGTAGAGCCTGATATGTTTGCTGATATGCTGGAAGAGGCAGAAAATAATGCTGCAGATTTTGTAATGTCCGATTACATTAGGATTCTAAGTAATGGTGAAAGATCTCTTATTTCAACAAATCTCCGATCAGGAGTGTATGAGAAAGAAGATATTAAAAGAGAAATTTATCCTTCTTTGATAATGGGGGAAAATGTTGATTATGGACCGATATTATCAGTATGGCATTGTATATATAATCGTAAATTTCTGGAAAAAAATAATATAACATTTGCCAATGATGTTAAATGGTCAGAAGACAATTTGTTTAGTGCTGTTGTAGGATATTGTGCAAATTGCTTTGTTTACATGAAAGGCAAGGGGCTCTACCATTATTACCAAAATCCGGGAACAATTACGACTAGCTATCGGCCTGGAGCATGGGAAGTATATAAAAAAATGAATGGTTATTTAGAAAAATTTTTTCTAGTAAGTCACGAATATGATTTTAGACGGCAAGTGAAGTTGCATATGATTTATTATGCGTGTAATACAGTTAGAATGGAATGCTGTAATGCTGAAAATTTTAGAAAGGCAAAAAAAAATGTAAAAACGATTTTGAGAGATCCCCGGCTAATAAAAGCTTTTCAAAACTTTAAGTTGCCTTCAGTAGCAATAAAATTAAAAATCCAACTATGGTTAATGAAGCACCAGTGTACAGATATTTTAGTAATGCTGATTAGAGGATAAAATATGCCCAAAGTATCAATAATTTTACCAGTATATAATAAAGATGAATATTTGTCTGCTACTTTAAATTTGTTGATTAATCAATCATATCAAGATTGGGAGCTGATAGTGGTGGATGATGGTTCAACAGATGATAGCAGTGAAATTATAGAGAGTTTTGCGCTGCGGGATCATAGAATTAATATTATTTCACAAGAAAATAGGGGGGTATCAGCTGCTAGAAATTTAGGACTTAGCAGAGCTACTGGAGAATGGATATGGTTTGTTGATGCAGATGACTTCCCCAATAAGGATTTTCTTACTAATGTATTTTCAAATTATATTGATGATGAAGTCGGCATAATAGTGGGCAATTATGAGCGCCTTGAAAAGAATAGTATTATTAATAAAATTGAGATAGAAGAAAGTGGATATATTTCTGCGGAACAATTTCCTGATATATTTATGAAGTATCAATATAGTACTGGCTTTTGGGGATATCTTTGGAATAAATTACTCAATCGAAAACAATTGATAAAAAATAATCTGAAATTTCAGGAAGGATTGACTTTAGCAGAGGATCTTAAATTTATGGTTGCATTGTATCGTAGCAATACAATATTGTTTTGCATACCATGTTTTGCGATGAGGTATACTGTTGATTCTAGCAATTCATCTGGAAAAAAGAAGATAGATTATTTATCGCAGCTTGAGATTCAGCTTGAGATTAAGAAGTGGATCATTGATTATCGAGGATGCAATAAGAACAGTGATTTCTTTAAGAAGATTATTAGCAGTTATGCTGCATTTGTTATTTTTTATGGATACGAAGATAATTTAGATTGCGTAAAATTGGCTAAGGAATTAGTAAATAATCCAAATGTTGAATTGCAATTGTGTACGAAAGATATTGAATCTACTATGTTTCCGATAGTATTGTGCCTTAAGAGGAAATGGTTTCTTGTAATGAATGCATATCTTTTCTGTCGAAAAACTGTAAGGGATATCTATAGAATATTGAAAAAGGGTTAACAGTGATATGAGATTTGTATTATATAATCATGTTGGAAGTGGCAACCACGGTTGCGAAGCGTTAGTTAGATCAATTTCACATATGCTGGGAGAAAAAGATATACTTTTATTGTCAGACGCTCTTGAAGAAGAAGAGAAATATGGAATTACTGACTTGGTAGAAGTTCGTTCTTCAATATCTAAAACAAGGCCGGCTGTCAGAGATTTTTTTTATAGTTATTTGCAATTAAAGATAAAAAATAACTATTTTTATATGGATACTCTCCCGTATCAGCCGGTGATTAAAGGACTTAATTTTGATGATGTATTGGTTTCTATTGGCGGAGATATATTTTGCTATGAAAATTATCCAAAATATAATTTATTACACCAATATGCTCTGAAGAATGTTAAACATAGTATTCTTATCGGATGCTCTATTGAGCCAGATTCTTTAATAGATAACACTTTATTAAGAGATTTGGAATCTTTTGAGATTATTTCGGCAAGGGAACATATTACTTACGATGCCTTGAAAAATGCGGGTTTAAAAAATGTGATCTATTGTCCTGATACAGCTTTTAGTTTGCCGGTGTTAGAAACGGCTTTACCAGATAACTTTATTCCTCAGAATACAGTAGGTATAAATATAAGCCCATTAGTTTTGAATAAGTCTGCGGATGCAAATCTTATTCTGGATAATATTCGTTTGGTTGTTAATGACATATTAAATTTCTCTTCAGCTTCGGTAGCATTTGTTCCTCATGTTGTATGGGAGAATAATGATGATAGGATACCGTTAAGAAAATTATATGAGGAATTTCAAAATACAGGACGAGTTTGCTTGGTGGAGGACCAGGATGCAAGAAAATTGAAATGGATTATTTCTCAGTGCTCTTATTTTATTGGAGCCAGAACTCATGCAACGATTGCTGCATATTCAACAGGTGTTCCAACGTTAACATTAGGTTATTCTGTTAAATCACGAGGAATAGCGAGGGATTTATTTGGTACGGAAGAAAATTATGTACTGTCCTATCAAGATATTACTTCAAAAGATATGCTTCTAAAAAACTTTCATTGGATCATAAGGCATACTGAAGAGATGAAAAAGATGTTAATGGAAAAAACAGAAATTTATCAACGAGAAATCGTGGAAATAGGTAATAATTTGAAAAAATTGTATGGAGAGAAGTCAAAATGTTAAAAGCTAAGGAAGAACGCATCGGTTCATTGGATGTTTTGAGAATTATTTTGTGCTTATTTGTTATTACATTACATTTTAATAACTCAAATGGGGGCGCAGCATTAACATATACAGAGGGATGCTTTTATAATCACGAATTTGCTCTATTATGTGAAAGTTTTACTATTTGCGCTGTAAATGCGTTCATGATTTTATCCGGCTATTTCCTTGGGAAAAGTCAATCACGTGAGGTCATTAAGCCACTTTTTTTGATACTTACGGTGATGGGGTACAATAGCTTTTTTTGTTTAGCTGAGATGCTTCTCAATAAAAAGTTTTCAGTTGGATTATATGTACATAGCTTAATACCGATTAATTACTTCGTTTGGCTTTATGCAGCTGTTTATTTACTTTCTCCATGGCTTAATATTGTGTTTGAATATACAAGCAAAAAGTATGGAGCAATCATGTTTTTTGTAATGTTTGGTTTGTTTTCAGTTTACCCAAGCGTTGTGGACTTATATAGTGGGATGACTGGAACGACGATTAACGGTATTAGCACTATATCAGCGTCAGATAGTGAGGCGGGATATACGTTTGTGAACTTTGCATTTATGTATTGCATTGGTGTATATATCAGAAAATATGATTTGAATATAAAAAAATATAAGTGTATACTCGGTTATATTATTTCATCCGGTGCAATATATGCAATAATTCACCTTACGATGAATGGGTTGTATTATAGTAATCCATTAGTTATTTTATCAGCGTTTTTTTGTTTCTTGTGTTTGAGAAAAGTAAAGTGTCAAGTAATAGAATTACATTGACGCTATCAGGGATGGTGTTTCCAGTTTTTGTCATACATAGTTGTATGTATGGTATCTGGAAAGCATTTAATCTTAGGAAGATGCTAACCGGGAATTTTTTGATGACAATAGGAGTATTTGTATTTTTTATATTGTTAATGTATTTTTGCAGTGTAAGTGTGGCTCTGCTAGGAAAAATGGTGGTATATCCGGTTAGTAGTATTTTGAAAAAACATATAAGATTTAGTTATGAAATACAAGGGAGGGAAAGAAACTAATGGAGAAAGAACTTATTAGCATAATTACCCCTTGTTATAATGTGGCTAGTACGTTGGAGCAATATTTGAAATCTATTCTAAATCAAACTTATAATAACATAGAGGTTATTGCAGTTGATGATGGGTCAACAGATGATACTGCTAAAATATTGAAAAGATATATTTCTATTTTTGCTGAAAATAAGATGACTTTAAAGTATATATATGAGGATAATGCGGGATTGGGAGCTGCAATAAATAATGGATTAAAATATGTTGAAGGTGATTATCTATGCTGGTCTGATCCGGATGACTTTTATTTTCCAACTTCTATGGAAAAGCGACTACGGGAGTTCCATAAGCATCCAGAATGTGCGGTTGTAAGTAGTGATGCTTATGTGTACCATTCTAATGATCTGAAACATCCTTTTAAGAGAGAAGCGGCTCGTTTTATTTGTCGTCAAGAATCGAATCAATTTGAATTGCTATTGAAAGAAGAATCTCATTTTTGTGCTGGTTGTCATATGATACGAATGGCCGATTTTGAAAAGGTTAATCCTAAAAGAGAAATTTATCCAGCGAAACGAGGCCAGAATTGGCAACTACTTTTACCTGTTTATTATAAATTTAAGAGGTATTATTTAGATGAACCATTATATGCATACGTTGTTTATCCAAATAGCATGTCATCAGGAGATATGACTGAGGAAAAGGAAATGAATCGATGGGGGGAACATGAAGAAATTATTCGCCAAACATTGTGCAGGATACCATTAACAGAAAATGAAATAGAAAAATATGATAATGAGATTACTATACGGTATGCTAAAAAGAGATTTTTCACTGCAATTGATTATAGAGATAAGAAAATGATTAAAGAACAGTATATGATTTTGAAAGATTGCCAAGAAAATACAGATGAAATAAGAGCCTTATATTTGAGAAATTATTATTTGATTTTAAAGTTATTTTATAAAATAAAGGAGATATTTAAGAGATAAATATGTGCAAAATTTCTGTGATAGTACCGGTTTATAATGCAGCAAAGTACATATCCGATACGTTATATAGTATTCAATCTCAGACCATGAAAGACATTGAAATTATATGTATTGATGATGGGTCAAATGATAATTCTGCTGAAATAATTAAAGAAAAACAAGCGCAAGATATTCGAATAAGATATGAATATCAGCCAAATCAAGGAGCAGGGACAGCACGTAATCGAGGTATTGAAAATTCAACTGGGGAGTTCATTGCATTTATGGATGCTGATGATTGTTATCCAAACATATATGCGCTTGAAAGACTTTACGTGGCTGCAAAAAAAAATAAAGCTTTGGTTTGTGGCGGCTCTGCACAGCGAGCTGATGTTGATTTAGATCATGATGTGAAGAGAACGTTTGATTCGAATGGGTTTATTTACTTTACAGACTATCAGTTTGATTTTTTGTTCGCACGCTTTATTTTTCAGCGATCTTTTATAATTAATCATAATATTAGGTTCCCAAATTTGAGAGTATATGAAGACCCAATATTTTTGATAAAAGCATTAATAAAGTCAGAAAAATTTTTTGCGATTAATGAATATGTATACTTATATAATGGAGCACACCAAGTGCAAACAATGAGCTTAGAAAAAACAAAAGACTATCTAAAAGGTTTGACGGAAGAGTTGACTATATCAGCTGAATATCGTTTATCAGAGTTGCATCGAGTTGCTTTTGAAAGGCTTGAAAAAGAAGCAAGTTTTTTTGCAGAGCAATATTTGTATTCTGGTGATTTAAAAGTATTGAGTTTGTATCTCAATGCGAATAGTGCGATAGACAAGAAATTGATTGATATTGACCAGGATTATGTTTTACCTGCGATTGTTTCGCTGTGGGAAGCTGGAAATAAGTATATGAAGATACGAAATCAAAAAATAGTTCAATGGGTATTGCATTTACTAAAAAAATGAGAAACAGATACTATTTTAGGAAGGATATTTATGAATGCTAAAAGAGGATTTTATAATGTTTTTTTCGGAATGCTTGGCCAGATTATTTCAATAGCGTTAGGAATAATTATTCCCCGGCTGGTTTTGGTAAGCCTGGGATCCGAATCAAATGGATTACTTTCATCTGTGAACCAGGCTTTGGTATATTTGAATTTATTGGAAGCAGGGATTGGAACAGCTACTTTACAAGCGTTATATAAACCGGTCGCTGAATTTGATACTCAAAGCATTAATCATATAATGGCTGCAACAAATAGATATTATAAAAAAGTTGGCACGTGGTATTTCCTTGCAACGGTAGCTTTAGCAATTGTGTTTCCAATAGTAGTCAATTCTGAATTATCATATTTTACAATTTTCTCGGTTGTGTTACTTAGTGGTATGTCACAAGTGGTAAATTTCTTCTTTCAGGGGAAATATCGAATCTTAATGCAGGTTGAAGGTAAGAGTTATATTCTTACAAATTTGGGAACGATTATTAATGTGTTCACAAGCATCAGTAAAATAGCTCTTCTTCTCCAAGGCTTTGACATTGTAGCTTTGCAACTTATGTATTTTGCATTTAATATAGTGCAAATGCTTTATATATTATATTATATAAAAAAGAAGTGATCTTTCTGTAACTCCTAATTATGATGCAATTTCGCAGCGAAACTCTGTAATGGTGCATCAGATTTCTGGGCTGATTTTTCAAAATACGGATGTATTAATTCTTACCTTGGTATGTGGGTTAAAAACAGTAAGTGTTTATTCGATGTATGTTATGCTATTAGGGATGATTGGAACTGCTATCTCAACGATAAACAGTGGTGTTTCCTTTGCGATGGGTCAGGCTTACAATACAGATAAAAAGAGATTTAATATTTTATACAATGCTTTTGAAACATATAATATGGCATTGACTTTCTCATTGTATTGTGTTGCTAATATATTTATTATTCCTTTTTTGAAGTTATATACAGCAGGGGTAACTGATATAAACTATATTGATTCATTATTGCCATATTTATTTGTAGCTACATATTTACTTTCTAACGGGAGATCGGCAGCACAGAGAGTTATAGAATATGCTGGACATTTTAAACTCACACAGAATCGTTCGATTATTGAATCAGTTATTAACATAGTTGTATCGCTTATATGTGTAGTTCGTTTTGGGATTTATGGTGTGCTATGTGGGACTATCGCAGCGTTACTATATAGAACAAATGATATGATCATATATGCATCCAAAAAAATATTAAATAGATCCCCAATGAGAACATATATAAAGTGGGGGATTAATTTGATACTATATATTCTATTTATAATGATTTTTACAAAGATGTTTGCTGGAGTTGAATTTACAAATTATTTTATCATTATCATTAGTGCAGTCGTTGTATGTATAATTGTTGTTTTTGCTTTTTTCTTTGTAGGATCAGTGATTGATAAGGAATCGTTTTTGTTCTGCATTGAATTTGTGAAAACTCATATGCAAAGGAAAAAAAGAAAAAATGCATGAAAATTTGTCAAGAAGCCGAGATTTAGATGTAGCAAAAGGGTTAGGTATCCTTTTAGTCGTAGTAGGTCATGGTTATAGCCATTCTACTAATATAGAAGTACTCATATATGGATTTCATATGCCATTTTTCTTTATTGTTTCTGGTATGATTTACGGTCAGAAACAGGAACAATTTAGATTTGACTTTTGTAAAAAAATAAGAACACTAATAATCCCATATTTATTTTTTGAATTTATGTGGTGGTTGTGCATTGCACTAATGAATGTTAAAAATACTGATTGGGATGGAACGGAGATTGCAATCAAAGCAGTATTTTTTAGGGGAAATATTGCGACATGGTATTTGCCTTGTTTATTTTTAACAGAATTGATATTTTGGATGGTTTTACACACAGGTAAATTTAAATATTTTGTTATAGCAGTATTGTATGTTTTAGGAGTCGCTCTTCCGGGACAATTAAATGAAAGCTGGTTAACAATATTACGACCTTTGGTTGGTGTAGGATTCTTCGCTTTAGGTTATTATGGATATAAGGTTTTTCAAATTAAATGTAACGGCTTCATAAATTTGGGATTAACAATATTATACATTTTAATCACGATTCATAATGGATTAATTCTGTTTTATGTAAGAGAATTTCATAATATTTTTTTGTTTGTAATTAGTAGTGTCATCGGTACTTATCTGGTTTTGAGATTTAGTGCTAATATTACAGAGATGGCAAATCGTTACAACTGCTGTAATATATTATTCTCACGTTTATGCTATTGGGGAGAAAATTCTCTAGCGATTATGTGTATACATATGTTTGTTATCGAAATATTACGTGCTTTGGACTATAGATTGTTTAATAGCTTTTTACCTGTATTAGGGGAGTCTGAAGGAATATTTTTGGGTTGTGTCATTATGCTATGTTGTGAAATGATTATACCGGTATTGAATAAGTATTTTAGTTTTTGTATCGGTAAGAAAAAATCATTTTATGGTGGAGGACATCAGGATTGAAGCTATGGAGATATCATAAGGTTTATATAGTTTTCGGTGTTTTATTAGTATTTATTACATTGCGCGGTAAGATGTTTTATCAATCTAATCATTCACTAAATTGTATGTTCAATAAGTATTTTTCTCAAATAGGAAATCATGAAGAAGAAAAATTTCGGAAATTAGAAACCGTTATAAGAAAAAAAAGCTTTGATTCGTATGAAAAACTCATGAATACCTGGAATATATGGAAGTAATGATGAAATTGTTGACAGAGCAGTAAGGAGACTAGCTATGAAAAGTCGTTCGCGTACAGAATACTCAATATTAAACATTACTGCTGGAGTAGGTGGTTATATCATAAATATCATTTTGGGTTTTATTTGTAGAATGGTTTTTGTAAAATGCCTTGCAGCAGATTATTTGGGGGTAAATGGTTTATTTACAAATATTCTTTCTATGCTTTCACTAGCGGAATTAGGTATAGGAGGAGCTGTTGTTTATGCGTTATATAAACCATTGGCTGAGAAAAACGAAAAAAAATTGCATCGTTGATAAAAGTATATGGAGAAGCATATAAGGTTATTGGGATTGTGATTGGGATAACCGGAATATGTTTGATGCCTTTTTTGAATATAATTATAACAGAACAGCCGAATATTTCTGAAAGTATCTATGTTTTATATCTCTTGAACTTATTTAACACAGTAATCACGTATTTTTATAGCTATCGCAGTTCACTTCTTATTGCAGCGCAACAGAACTATATAGTTGTTGGAATCAACTATATAGTGACAATTTTGCAAAGCCTCTTTCAAATGCTAATGCTTATATTGACACATAACTATATGGCATATATATTAATCCAAACAATAGGTACAATTGTCTATAATGTATCTGTTTCTTATGTGGCAGTAAAAATATTTCCTTGTATTGTTGAAAAGAAGATTGAACCATTACCGCAAAATGAAAAGAAAGCGTTGTTTAAAGATATAAAAGATTTAAGCTATTATAAGATATCAGGGCTGTTAGTCAATAAATAGTACAGATAATATTTTAATAACTTTTTTTCAAGGGCTGGCAGTAACTGGAATTACATCTAATTATACATTGTTCATTAATACTATTAATTCATTGTTAGGACAAATCTTTAACAGTCTAACGGCGAGCATCGGAAATCATAATGTAACAGAATCGGAAGATAAAAAATATGAGATGTTTCAGTTTATGAATTTTATGAATTTCTGGATATTTGGGTGGGCAGCATTAGGAATTACATTCTGCTCATCAGATCTTGTGAGTTTATGTTTTGGCGAAACTTATGTGTTGCCATTTAAAATCCCATTGATTTTAGCTATCAATTTTTATACGGTAGGTATGATGAATGCAATTTGGACATATAAGCATACTCTGGGGTTGTTTAGATATGGAAGATTTTTGCAAATTGTAACAGGAATACTTAATATTATTCTTTCGGTAATTTTGGGCAAAAAGATGGGATTGTTTGGCGTTTTATTTGCTATATTTATAGCGAGGGCATTTACGAATTTATGGTATGATCCATATGCGGTATTTAAATGCAAATTCCGGCTCATCTGACCACGCATTCCGCTAAGAGCTGATCAGTCTTTCC
>OGOE01001110.1_pt1 | contig 19043 bp, 17 predicted proteins | sample 1552611 | NCBI WGS metagenome assembly OGOE01 (sample SAMEA2580129, study PRJEB22360) | human gut metagenome | biome: human gut; feature: human-associated habitat; material: faeces | place: Denmark | collected 2008/2010
TACGAAAACACAAAGATGAAATTTCCATATATCCAAACGATTTGTGGAGCGAACAAATGATACTGAATTTACTTTGATTCTAAATGCAATCACGTTTTTTCTCCTCTACTCTTTGCAATGAAAATTCGGCATACCCATATCAAAAATCGGAATGCCCGTAAATATTGACATATCCATAAAAAAGTGATATAAATTAGTCGTAAAAGCAGATAATAATTTCTGTATTTTATATCATTCTACGGAGGTGTTTCAATTATGATGGGAAGACTCAGAGCGATGCGTGAGCCGCTCAAATATGTACAGGGCAGAGATGCACTGCTTAAATTTCACGAAGAAATGGGTTATATGGGCAAGCGCTGGCTGTTTGTATGCTCAAACAGCGGTTACAAGGCATGCCATGATAAGATAGAAAAGAGCTTTGAAGGTCTTGACGACTACAGACGTTACGAAGTATTCGGCGGAATATCCAGCAACGGCGAAATAAATAAGATGAAGGCTATTGTCGAGCAGGACAACATTGATACGGTAGTAGCCGTAGGCGGAGGCAGTGCCGTTGATACAGCAAAGGCTACTGCATACTACAGCGGAAAGCACATTGTGATAGCGCCTACAGTTGCGGCTACAGACGCTCCCTGCACGGGACTTTCCGTAATTTACAATGATGACCACAGCTTCGATAAATATCTGTTCTACCCCACAAATCCAGACGCTGTAATGGTCGACACGACCGTTATCGCAAATGCGCCCGTCAAGTTCCTTATCGCAGGTATGGGTGATGCGCTCGGCACATATTTTGAGGGTCGTGCTTCTATCCGCACCGAATCCGCAAGCCTTGAGGGTACGGGCATCACAAGAGCAGGTCAGGCACTTGCTCGTCTTTGCTATGACACGCTCCGTGAATACGGCAAGCAGGCTATCGAGGCTTGTAAAGTGCACGCCGTTACTCCCGCACTTGAGAATATCGTTGAAGCAAACGTTTACCTTTCAGGTGTCGGCGCCGATAACGTAAACTGTGCCGCCGCTCATTCATTCTACAACGGCGTTACTTCTCTCGGCATAAAGCACGCAGATCATGGCTGCTGCGTTGCACTCGGAACGCTTGTACAGCTTGTACTTGAGGGCGCGCCTAAAGAAGAATTCAAGGAAGTTCAGGACTTCTGCCTTGAGGTCGGTCTTCCCGTAACGCTTGAAGAAATCGGCGTTACCACGCCTGAGCAGGTTAAGACTATTTCCGAGAACGCTTGTATTCCAGGCGAAACTATCCACAACCTCGCCGGCGATGTACAGCCTGTTGAGCTGTATGACGCTATTATGCAGGCAGACGCTATGGGCAAGATTGCGCTCGGCAAGTAAGCCGAATACTTTATAAACAGTTTGAACCCCGCAAATGCGGGGTTCTTTTTGTATATAGTTATTCTATTGCAAAGCCGATTTTTTGCTTTGCTTTACCCTTATTTTTCTTTGCCGGTGATTTTTCAATCTTTCCGCCTGCAGGTTCTGCGTCGGAAATTATTTCCGCACCGTCAATGCTGTTATTTACATCATCACTGTCATCATCTTCTGTTTCTTCAACATCTTCCTTATCAAGAACAAGTGCGATTACCGAAGTGCGTGTAACGAACATTACCCGAGCGTATGCGTAATCGTCGATTTTATCGTAAAGCCTGCCTGCGCTGATCGTACCGTCATATACCGTATTTGTGCTGTTTGCAACATAGCCTATTGTTTCGATGAACGGGAGAAATGCCGCAACGGCTTCCTTATCATACTCGTTATTCTTGTCCTTTATCAGCTTTACTATCCTGCCGATTTCAAAAGGCTTTTTGCCGTAATAATGATCAATGCCCGTTATCGTTACAAAATATGTGTTTTCCATATTCGTACCTCCTTTGTTGATTTAATAATACCAAAAGAGCTGTACAATAAACAGGACTAAAAATAAATAGCACACTGTCACAGTATGCTTACAGTGTGCTTTCAGATATCAATCAAGAAAATAAGAGGCTTCCATATCCGCCGTGCTGAGTGCAAATGCAAGCGGGAACATCTCGAATGCCTTTCCCACGTTGTTTGTATTCTCTTCTCCGGAAAATCCCATATGATAGCGGATAGCAAACGCTTCCTCACGGGTAAGCCGCATAAAGCCGGTAATCATATAAACGGACTTTTCACCGTGTCCGTAAGGCAGTTTATCGTCAAAGAAATATGTAGGCACTTTATCCCACTGCCCGGTCTGCTCATTCTTAACATTGCGTGTACCTCTTGTATAAACGTCCACCTTGCATATATCGTGCAACAAAGCGCATATCGCAATAGTTTCCTCGCTCGCAGCAAGCTTGTACATATCACGCACACGCTCACGCTCAAGATACGCCTTGAAGCAGTGATATACATTCAGCGAATGCTGTGCAAGACCGCCGTCATATGAGCCGTGAAAGCGTGTGCTTGCAGGCGCTATAAAGAAGTCGCTCTTATTTACAAGATAATCAAGCAGTTTCTCAATGCCGTCCCTGTGAACGTACTGTGCAAAGATATCAAGTATCTCCTTCTTGTTGCCTTCTATCTGTTCGGGTGTAAGTATCTTGTTTTCTGCATTAAGCGGCATAATATAAATTCTCCTCAGTCAACAAAAGCCCCGCATTGCAGGGCTGAGTGTTAAATAATATGCTTATTCTCCAAGCGCTATGCTTTCAGGGAAGATATTTGCACTTTCGTCCTTTGAAAGGTAAGTTGTAGTTACAAAACCGTTGATAACCGCACCGTCCGATATTGCAATAGAGCCTGCCTTGATATCACCGATTATAACCGAATCTCTGTCAAGCTGTATCTTGCCCGAAATCTCAATATTGCCCTTTATCTTACCGTTGAGCTGAGCTACCTGGGAAGTAAGGTCGCCTATCAGCATTGAATCATTCGCCATTACAGCCTGTCCCTTAAGACGAACATTACCCTGTACAGCGGAATTTTTCATGCTGATGTTATCGCAGGTCAGATCGCCTACGACCTTGCCGTTTATATTTATATTCTTGGTGGTTTCAACGTTGCCCTTTATATTACCGTCTATCTTCATATCGGCAAACGAACGTATGTTTCCGTCAATCATAGTGTTCTTTGAGATAACGGTCATTTCCTGAGCGCCGTCTGTTCTCATACCGCCGGCGAAAGGCGCTCCGCCAATGCTGATAGCGGGCGAGGCCCCGCCCCCCAACCCCCCCCCCGCCGTTGTCCTGAGCAAATCCGCTGTTCTGTGCATTCTGCATACCCTGATCGGATCCGTTGTCCTGAGCGTTCTGTGCAAATGCGACATTCTGATCGCTCTGTGCGCCCTGCATATTCTGTGCATAGCTGTTATTCTGATTATACTTTTCATTCATATCACGGGCTATTCTCTGTGAGAAGTTCTGTCCTGCAAAGCCGCCGTTTGCCGCTGTGCCCTGCTGTACATTCTTAACATTCTGCTCCTGTGAGTTTGCTCCGAAAGTCTGTGAAGGCTGTGCATTCTGAACCGGTTGTGCCTGCTGAGCATTCTGTGCAGACTCGCCCTGCTGTGTATCGGCGCTATCGTTCATATATGCCGCAACATCCTTGACCTCTTTGCGGTTTTCAGACGATCTGGGATTTGTAAGCTCCTTCATAGCCTGTGAAAAATTATCCTTGATTCCCATTGTTATCCCTTTCTTGAAATCAGAATTATTTATTGAAATTGGATCGGTTCGGTCTTATGCGAAAGACTGCCGAATTTATATCCTTTGTCTTTCAGCGCCTTTATGATATCCTCTATCACCAGCACTGTATTGTCACGGTCACCCGTATTATGGAACAATATCACAGGCGTTGAAAACTCCTGTGCGTCTGCAAGCACATTAGTGTAAAGCGTTGTCCAGCCATATCCCTGCCAGTCATTACTGTCAACATTCCAGTCGAAATATGTAAATCCTCTGCGTTCCATCTCTGCAATAATATCGTCACGCGTGTCGGTATTATAGTCGTTTACACTGCCGCCGGGAAATCTGTATATATCAGGCGCTTTTCCCGTTGCTTCAAGAACTATGTCATAAGCTTCCTTAAAATCCGCAAGAAATGCGTCTACCGAGGCGTATATCTTTTCGTAATCGTGAGAAGCGGAATGAACACCTATCGTATGCCCTGCGTCACTAATTTCTTTCAGCAATGAATAACAATATTCAGTGCGCTCCGGTACAACAAAGAATGTTGCCTTTACGTTTTCCTGACGCAGATAATACAGCAGATTCTCTGTCAGCACAGAAGGACCGTCATCAAAAGTCAGATAAACCGTGTTTTTGCTGTCCTCAAATTCGCCGTCATATTTTTCGGCGTAAAGATCAGGGTAAAGCGTTGTGTACTTGTCGGTATCCGCAGAGCTGTCCGGTACGCTTTCGGGAGCTGATGATGTTTCGGGCGCCTTTGTGGTTTTCGCAGTGGTTGTTACCGTTTCAGGCGCCGTAGTTGTTTCCGGCTTTACGCTTTCGGTCACAGAAGGATCCGCCTTTGTCGTGTTCTCCGCAGTACTATCACCTTTGGAGTTATCGGAACTTTCTGTCACCGAAGACGATATATCTTCAGACTGTGCCGACAGACGTGAATTCAGCCTGTCTATCTCTGCGGCTTTCTTGTTGTTGTCTACAGCGAAAATTATACAAAGCACTGTAGGTACGATTATGAGCAAAGCCGTAACAGTCAGTATCAGATGCTTGAAAAATCTGACGCTACCGAAATACAAGCATACCACTCCCCTTTGACATATATCAGTATCATACTATATTTATCGTGTTTTGTCAAGTAAAGTCGAACAATGTGAAGACATTTCCTTAATTTTTTTCTTATAGCGTTGCTTCAAAAGCAGCTATTATTTTTGTTGTTTATTACTAAATCAAGGTGAGAAAATTTATTGAAATTCTATAAAATGCAAAATATCGGTTGTAAAAAATGCTCAAATGTATTATAATTGTTATATTATTCAGCCCGCTTTGCGTAAGTGGGCAGAGCGGAGGGTGATCTAGTGAATACCGAAGAGATAAAATGGATATCGTACTACGGCAAAGACATAAGTGCGATTAGCTGTTCTTTTCACGAGAAGTTAAATAAATTCGGCTTTTGCCTTGTCCTTGACGAATACGGAGCGGACAAAGCGACAAAGGCTCAGATAGGCATACTTGATACCGTACTTGAAAAGCAGGCTCCCAATATCCTGCTGATATGCCCCAGGCATCTCATGCATAGCTGGTACCGCTCGGTAGTAACTTCAAACGGCGTCGACTTCAAGATGATATCGGGCTCGTCAAAGGCTATCACCTACTTCAACGAAAACACATCAAATACATATATAATCGCAGAAGAAGCGCTTGAAGCGGAGAATCCGCTTATGCAGAAGTTTGCAGATGCAGGTCTTACATGGGATCTTATTATAATCGATGCAGGGCTTAGCACCTCCGGTATAAAGCGTGAACTTTATACCGAGCATATACATGCAAAGGCTGAAAAGCTCATAGTACTTAGTCCTATTCCCTGCGGCTATATGCAGAGCCATGATGAGATAAAAGGTCTTGTAAAGAGCCTGCTTGCAGATGAAAGCAAATCTGCGGCAGTCGATAACATAAGCTTTGACGAAACGACTATCTGCTTTAATCCGGATACCCCCGTAATGCGCTATTTTGACAAATCCGTATATAACGGTGATGTGTCAAGAAACGTTACCTTGCTTGAATATGAATTCTCTCATGATTTCATTTCCAATTCACGAAGACTGATTGATATAAAGACCGGGCTTCCGCTTTACGCACAAGGCGGCAATATTTTTGAAGAATACGGTCTTGAAGCGAAAAAAACATATACAAAGCCCTCGTATAACGTTGCCGATGTGCGGGAGTTACGCGATGTTGACAAGAAGCTCGACTGCTTCCTCACAAAGCTTGACGAAGTGCTCAAAGGTTCGGCGAACCGTGCTGTCGTATACTGTGTGACAGGTTCTACTATCCTGTATCTGAAAAAGGTAATTTCCGCCCTGTATCCGAATATAAGCGGACTTCTCAAGATCGACAGAGGCGATATCTTCAATACAAGATACGACAACTTTACAAACGAAACACGCGACAACGCAAGAATAGTTCTTACCGTTGACAAGATAGGTTCTATAAACCCGCAGATAAAAGGCTTCACCCACATATTCAACTATGAACTGCCGGACAGCCCCGTTATATTTGAACAGCGTGCCGCACGTCACGGCGGAAAGGACGAACAGTCAAGAGAATTTATCGTATTCTCCGACAAGAACAAGCTGTTCGATTCAAGAATGCTGTCAAAGGTACTTTTCGGCAAGATATATAAGAGCATAGTAGCCGGACTTCCCGGCAGAAACGTTTTGTTTGACCTGCCGAATGCCGCACAGCTGATAACCGACGGCATAAGAGATCTGCAGTATGTATGCTCATATACGGGCGAGGTTTCAAACTGTCACGATGTAATCACCCAGTTCAGGAGTGATTACAACATTTCGCCGTCAATAGATATCTCCACAGCGGCAAAGGCGCACGAATATACAAAGCTGAAACTCGACAAGATATACCGTGCTTTCGGCATTGAAAACAGAATAAAGGAAAATGCTTCCACCGAAGAAAAGGTGCTGAAACCGATGATAAAAGAAGCGCTTGAGCGTTTTAACGGTTCACTGATTTATCTTGACGAACAGCAGCATATAGTTGCACTCGGCGGAACACAGCTCGAAGAATGCCTTTACAGCGAACAGTTCCGCTCATATAAAGAACGTTGTGCCTCAGATGATATTTCGACAGGCATACGCGCCGCACAAAAAGCATTTGAAAATTTCATTACCGACAACAAGAGCGCAGAGTTGCGTTTATGCGTAAATCAGCTTCCCGACACGGTAAAGATGCCTGTATTGCTTAATTCGTGGCGGTATCTCACCGACAACTTTATGATACAGGAAACTTTCAGACAATTTATGAAAAAATACAATGAGGGAGTGATGTAAGGTGGAGGCTTTTCGTAACGAAGAAATTGCGGGACTTTTAGGCGATTTTTATCAGGCGCACGCCAATGAAAACCGCGAGGTAATGGAACAGTCACTGATGAAGATGCAGAACCTGCTTTACACAGGTGAAGCCGACAGCACCCCGTTCAAGGATTATTTCAATTCCGTATTCGGCGGACGTACTCCGTACAACGCTTCTCTGTCAGTAAGCGACTATCCTAAAGAGTCGATCATCAGAGAACTTTTACAGAACACATTCGGCTGTTACTACTCCGACCCCGATATCAAGGTTCTTTTCAACTTTGAGCAAAACGGAGAAATCAGGCTGACATACAACGAGGACGGTTTCACGCTTGAACAGATACTCTACTATCTGAGTATCGGCAGAAGCGACGGCGACAAATCCCGTGAAGGTCGTTTCGGTGTAGGTTCAAAGAGCGTTTTTATGAACGTTGAATGGTTGAAGCTGCGTTCAAACAACTTCAATTTCAGGATAGTAAACGACGCCGGCATTCTCAAGATAAGAGAACTTAATCTCACAGCCCCCGTATTCAAGGGCACCGAGATAATTTTCAAGGTATCCGAAGAAGAACAGGCTAAGATAAAAGAAAACCTTGTAAATCTTACGATCCACAAGGGCGAATATATCAACCTTGTTGAGTTCTGCTTTGCATTTATCAGAAAGAAACAGCTCGGAAGATTCGGCGAGGCAGAAAACCCGAGCCGCACCTTCAATATAGCCGTAATGGATATGGGCAAGCCCCTTGCCGTATATAAGGTTATCCGCTACCAGAAAACTCCCGATGACGACCCGACCGTGCGTTTTCTTCAGAACGGCAAGAGCGTTATCGAGTTCATCTGGCACGAAAACGAGGGCTTTGTATACCTCATTCCGTTTGCTGTATCAGCCGCAAGACGTGATACGATAGTAAAGGTGCTTCTTGATAAGTACAACTACTTCTCTACCTATGAGCTGACAGGTCTTATCAAGTCAACAGGCGAAGACTTTATCAAGGAAAAGCTTTCGGCATTCTTCATAAGCGTGCCGAACTCATATATCACGACCCACAGAACCGGTATACGCCACGAATGCGAGGAAGAGGTTTCAGAGGCTATAAACAGGGATCTCAAGTTCATGATAGAAAAGTACTCCCGCTATTTTGTGCTTGAGCTTCTGCAAAGGACAAATTCAGAAAAGTACTATATGCGTCCCAAGCACTATGTGTTTGAGTTTTTCAGCAACTATCTGACAACCAGCGTAATGGTAGGCGACCTGCGCAGTGTGTTCCACAACAGCATATCACTCCTGCTCCCGGGCAAGAATGAAGCTATGCCATACTCCGAGGTAAAACAGCTTGGCTTCTTCTCTATAACCGACCACGTTTCAAAACAGGAGCACGAAAGCGGTGCGGCATTCACCGAGTATATCGAGGACGAACTTGCCAAGATGCGCAAAGATGTGGCGGATATGCCTGAAAACATCATAATGGCAAGCTACAACTGGATTGACGAGGAAACCGAAGAAGAAGGCAGAGAATTCTGCTACAACTTCAACTTTGACGGTAACACCTATGTTCTTGACAGCGAGAAAAACCCTGCAATAAAAGACTTTGACTTAAGCTTCGGCTTCAGAAGCATAGTCAGCCTGAAACTCGGCAAGTACGTTATAAACGACGCTGTTGCAGATGAAGACGCACTTATAGGCGCATTGGGTCTGTTCGACGCTATGTACGGTCAGGACTACAAGATAGGAATGAGGTACTTCCAGTTCAACGTACATTACCGTGATATCACTCACAACTTTGACGTTGCCCGTATGACGGTACATAACCTGAAACGTGCTTACGACTGCATAGTTGCCCACAAGAACAGCTTTGAAAATCATCAGATATACAACGAAGTCATAAATATGCTGATAAACAGCTTCACACAGGGCAAGGACACAATGACCTTCCTGCGTGAGATGAAACAGCAAGGCAGTGACATAACGCTCCAGCTCGATATCAACAAGAAGTTCAGATTTGCCGCTTACGGCAAACAGTTTATGATACCCAGCAGTATCACCAACGCCGACCTTCTTGAAATAATCGGCGATGTATACGCACTTATCAACTGCGGTATGTTCAACGGACGTGTATTCGACTTTTCGTTTATGAAATCGGGCTACTCATTTGAGAAGTCATCTCTGATGAGCTTACTGCGCGAAAGCGATCTCACCGATGAAAAGGTATCAGCAGTTATCCCGAATCTCTACATATGCGACCTTAAAATCCCCCGCATAGCACTTCTCGGTGAAAAAGACAAGATTATCCGTATCATTGATATAAACGACCCGATAACAGACGAGGAACGCAAGAATATCACAAAGTACGTTGTACTGCGTGACGACTGCACCAAGCCTGAGTTTGCAAAGTACGTAGAGTATCTGCTTACAGGCGAAAACAACAACGTTCTCAGCCAGTTCTATTCAAGCACTGAAGAACCGAACCAGGTACTGCTTGATCAGATCCCGTACTATTACAAGCCTCTGCCTTCAATTACCGCAGATGAATTACAGTTCCTGCGTACAAAGTACAAGGCACTGCGCAGCCTTTCAAATCTGCGTATATACCGCAATTACTTTGCAAAGGACATAAACGGTACAATGTTCGGCTACGGCGGAACCTGCTCCTGCTGCGGATTTGAGTCAAGCATTATCAACAACTATGTTATAAAGAGCTTTGAAGTCGGTCTTTTCAAGGATGACAGAGAAGAAAAATTCAAGTTCTCCCTTTATATGTGCGCAAATGACTCCTACGCCGCAAGCGGTTGGATTATCGAGGACATCAGCATAGGCGGTATGAGCCCGTTTATATGGCTTGACGAGATCTCCACCTGCGAGGTTATCCCGCCCGAGTTCCTCCTCTGCACTATCAAGTACCGTTGCCAGCTGACATATGATATCATAGGCAGCGAAGGACGTGAAAAGGGTGAGATAGTCACTATGGAAAGCGTAAGCGACGGCGAACAGAAGACAATGGATATCATTCTTTCACCTCTTATGATGGCTAAGTGGATAGAAGATAACCTGTCGGATGAGTATGCTACAGATAATTCCGACAACAGCGATTCAGAAGCACAGAATTAAATATGTAACCGCTCCGGAAACAGAGCGGTTATTATTTTATACAGCGAAAGCCGTACCAATGCAGTCTGCACCGGTACGGCTTTATATCATAGCAAATTGTTTATATGATATCCTTGATATCGACATTCACGCCTGTAAGACCTACATAAGCGCCCTGCTTTGCCTCATCGCTTTCTGCATGAGCAAGTAACCATTTGTTGCAAGCCCAGAGCGTCTTATCTTCTTCATATACGGGTGTAATGTTGGGCTTTGCGCCGTTTGTACCCTTAGGCAGTGCGATTACCACCTTGAAGCATCCGTCCTTAGTCGCATTGCAGGGAGCGTAATGCAGTGTTGTTGCATAAACCTCGACAACATCTCCTGCCTTCGCCTTGAATGCCTTGACCCTTGAAGTGTCAAGCTTGCCGTCAACAATATCATCCTCTTTAGCAACGAGCAGAATAAAATCATACAGACCTATGTTGAACTCGCTGTCACGGTGATACTCAAGGCAGTTCAGCTTTGTGTTGTGACCGTTGCACCAACCAAGCTGGATAGGCATACCGCCGTAAGCGTTGTTCTGCAAAAGTCCGAACAGCTTTGTATTTTCAAGCGCCGCCTCGCTCGGAACATATCCTACAGCGTCGGGTAACGGCGTGCTCTTGTCAAGCGCTGAAAGCAGGTCGCTGACGTCATAGCCGGTATGTACCTTGCCGTATACGGCAAATTCCTTATCGTTTACCGAATATATCTTCATATCAGATTCTCCTTTTAACTTGCAGAATTCTTCTGTGTGTTAACGTTTTCACAAACAGTAAAGAAAACAGCCATAAGCTGCTAACTCATGGCTGTCTTTAATGTAAAAATTAGTCCTCAGCGGGTGCGCCAACGGGACATACACCTGCACAAGCACCGCAGCTAACACATGTGTCAGCGTCGATAACGTACTTGCCGTCACCTTCAGAAATTGCCTCAACGGGGCACTGAGCAGCGCAAGCGCCGCAAGCGATGCAATCATCAGAAATTTTATAAGCCATCGGAATGATCCTCCTTGTGATTTTTTGTCATAGAGTTATATGACTTGTTTATATTGTAACACAATTTCGGAAAAAATCAAGTCCTTTTGATAAATTTATATTGAAATATCACGCTTTTTTCTGAAAATTTACGCCATTTTCAAGTTAGCGTTAAGCAACTGTAAAACCGCTCCCCGTCTTGCTTTGCAGTTTTAGTCGAGTAAAGCGAGCAACTTGTCCTTGCTGACAAAACCTACCGATTTGTCTATCTGTTTACCGCCCTGAAAAGATATTACGCAGGGTATAGAATCTATGCCGAAGCTCATTGCAAGCTCACGTTCATCATCCGTATTTACCTTGCAGATTTTTATTTCAGGGTGCTCTTCTCCAAGCTCCTCAAGCACAGGGCTGAGCATTCTGCACGGACCGCACCACGATGCCCAGAAATCCACTAAAACCGGCTTATCGGACTGTAAAACCTCTTCCTTGAAGTTTTCTGACGTTACATCTATATGGCTCATAATTGATACTTCCTTTCATTTTTTGGTTTATTGCTTTCCAAAGAATATAGTGCGTAAATTTATCGCACTTATTCTGAATATGATTTTAGCACATACAAAGGGATTTGTCAAGATAATCCGTAACCGTTACTGATTTTATTTTTTCAAAAACAAGTTGCAAAAAACGATGGGATATGTTATACTTTAAGAAATATGTAATATCACCATCGGTGCGGTTTTTCGCACTTGAATCCCCAAAGACAAGAAGGAAAGGAAACTGAAAAATGGCGGAATTTTCAACAAGCGAGCACGAGCTCGTACTCGTCATTGACTTCGGCGGTCAGTACAATCAGCTTATCGCACGCAGAGTCAGAGAGCATAACATATACTGCGAGGTCATCTCATACAAGACACCTATCGAGCAGATAAAGGCAAAGAATCCTAAGGGCATCATCTTCACCGGCGGTCCGAGAAGCGTATATCTTGACGACTCCCCCAGAATGACAAAAGAAATATTTGAACTCGGCGTACCGATATTCGGTATCTGCTACGGTGCGCAGTTTATGGTTTACGGTCTTGGCGGTACTATCGGCAAGGCTAACGAAAACGCCGCCGCTGAATTCGGCAGAACAGAGTGCGAATTTGATACGGAATGTGCCGTATTTGACGGTCTTAAGAAAAACTCTGTCGTATGGATGAGCCACAACGACTACATCGAGGTTCTCCCTGAAGGCTTCAAGGCTGTAGGTCACAGCGACAAATGCCCCTATGCCGCAATCGAGAACGTTGAAAAGGGATTTTACGCTACACAGTTCCACCCCGAAGTAAACCACACCGAGCAGGGCTTTGATATGCTCGGAAACTTCCTTTATAAAGTATGTCACTGCAAGGGCGACTGGACAATGAAGAACTATGCGGAGGAAGCTATAAAGCAGATCCGTGAAAAAGTCGGTGACGGCAAGGTACTGCTCGCTCTTTCGGGCGGCGTTGACAGTTCGGTAGCTTGCGCACTGCTTTCAAAGGCAGTCGGCAACCAGCTAACCTGCGTGTTCGTCGATCACGGCTTTATGAGAAAGAACGAGGGCGACGAGGTCGAACAGGCATTTAAGGACTGGGACGTAAACTTCATCAGAGTAAATGCCGCAGATCGTTTTATCGGCAAGCTTGAAGGTGTATCCGACCCTGAAACAAAGAGAAAGACCATCGGTGAAGAATTCATCCGTGTATTTGAGGAAGAAGCAAAGAAGATCGGCAAGGTCGATTTTCTTGTACAGGGTACGATTTACCCCGATGTTATCGAAAGCGGTACAGGCGATGCCGCAGTTATAAAGTCGCACCACAACGTAGGCGGTCTGCCCGACTATGTTGACTTCAAGGAAATAATCGAGCCGCTCCGCCTTTTATTCAAGGACGAGGTAAGAAAGCTCGGTACTGAGCTTGGTCTGTCAGACGTACTTGTATGGCGTCAGCCGTTCCCCGGACCCGGTCTTGCTATCAGAATCATCGGCGAGATCACCCGTGAAAAGCTGGCAACTCTCCAGGACGCAGACTACATCTTCCGTGAGGAGATCGCAAACGCTGGTCTTGACCGCAGCATCAACCAGTACTTTGCGGTACTTACAAATATGCGTTCTGTAGGCGTTATGGGCGACGACAGAACTTATGACTACACCCTCGCATTAAGAGGCGTTACGACCAGCGACTTTATGACCGCCGACTTTGCAAGGATACCTTATGACGTGCTTGAAAAGGCAAGCGTAAGAATTGTAAACGAGGTCAAGAATATCAACAGAATCTGTTACGATATTACAAGCAAGCCGCCGGCGACTATTGAGTGGGAGTAATACGAACTGATATAATCCAATACAAAGAGCTACCATCATTCATATGATGATAGCTCTTTTTCTATAGCCTATATCGCCTTTACATCTTCGCAAAATAGTGCCCGATATTTTCATGACCGCCCGACAATTCGACAAAGGCTGTTTTTGTGTACCAATCGGGTATATCACATCTGAAGCTTAACATAGTAAAGCCCTTCACTACATACTCGTTATTGTTATCATCTATGACGGTATCACCGACGCTGAGTTTTATATTGATATCAAGCAGAGCAATCAGTTTTTCTTTTCTTATTGTCAATAAAAATATCTGAATTGCCCTGTAATATGTTTTGTTCTCAATACTGACCACAGCATTTTTGTCTTTGCTATATTTATCAAACAACACGGATATATCTTCATCTGTGTTCCGTGAATATGGAGAATAAATCATTTTGAAATCTAATTTCCTGCTCATATCTTTGTTTCTCCGAAAGCGATTTGTTTTATTATTTGCCATACAGAACGGCATTAAGTTCCGGCTTTTTATAAACTCTGTATGTCAGGTTAAGATTGAAATATGCCAGATAATTCGGACCATCAAGCGTCATCGACGTTTTTTGAAAATACGGAGCGTATTCTGTTACTATTGCTTTCAGGCAATCATTATTCAGTGTATTAACTCTTTCCGGGTGCAAAATTAATGTTAGCAACAGCTTTGACGGAGTGAATCCTGCAATATTTTCAATTTCGGCAATAATCTGCTGTTCTTTTTCTTTAAGATTTTGTTTTTTACTCATAACGCTATGCCTCGAATATTTTTCCCGTTCAATTCATCGCACAAGTTCTTCAACGTTTCAAACGCAATGTTTATATCGATTTCATCAGGAACAACAACAGTGATACCGAAACAATCATCCCACTGAAAAGTGAGGTTCAGCTTATCATTCTCAATTTTATAATCCGGTAACTCGGATACCTGATAAATCCTGCCGTTTACCATATCACGATACGCTTTTACAAGCTTTACAAAATCATCGGGCTCATTGTAATCATCCGAAAAAACAAATATCCACCGCTCCTTATCAGGCTTACTTGCCTTGTACATTTCGTTTCTCTCTTTCAAAAAGATATATTATAATTTTATGATAGTACTTCTTCGTTCACTTGTCAAGTATCTTCCCATTGACACCCACCCTCTTTTCCACTATAATTAAAAGAGTATTATAATATAAACCCTGAAAAGAGGAACCCTCCAAATGAAAACCGGACTGTCATCAGACATAGACATAAACGAAATAAAAAGCGAGATAACAAAGACCGTATCACACGGGCGTGCGTACAACTTCTTCCGCAAGCTGTTCGGTATCCGTGACGATATGATGGACAACGCCGAGATACAGCAGATGATGGAGGACAACACCGTTATCAGCGGCTCGAATATGTGGATACTGATAATGGCGATATTCATTGCGTCTATCGGTCTTAATGTAAACTCCACCGCCGTTATTATCGGTGCAATGCTTATCTCTCCGCTGATGAGCGGTATTCTCACGATGGGCTACTCGCTTGCAACCTTTGACCTGACTTTGCTTCGGAAAGCATTTACACGTTTCGGCATACAGGTTATAATCAGTCTGATTGCGTCAACCTTGTATTTTGCAATTTCTCCGCTGACAGTTGCCACAAGTGAGATGATAGCAAGGACAAGCCCGACACTGTGGGACGTGCTTATCGCATTATTCGGCGGTATCGCAGGCGGAATAGGCAATACCAGAAAGAAAAAGAGCAACGTAATTCCCGGTGTGGCTATAGCAACCGCTCTTATGCCGCCGCTTTGCACCACCGGCTACGGACTGGCTACAGGACAGCTGAGGTTCATAGCAGGCGCATTTTATCTTTTCGTCATAAATACATTGTTCATTATGCTTTCGGCGGCATTTATCACAAAGCTTATGCGTATTCCCACTCACAAAATAAACGACACAAAAAAAGAACGCAGAATACACAGATTTGTGATACTTATAACAATTCTCACAATAGTTCCAAGCGTACTCATCGGCGCATATAAAGTCTATGAAACGGTTATGAAACAGAATCTTTCGAGCTACCTTGATGATTCGTTCACGTTCAACGATACAAAAGTAGTGCAAAGCCAGATAGATGTAATGAACCGTGAAGTATCGCTCTCGCTTGTCGGTACTCAGCTTTCCGACGATGTGATATCAGTACTTGAAAAAGACCTCAGTAATTACGGACTGGAAAACTACAAGCTTAATATCACGCAGAACAAGACAGTTACCGCCGACAATTCCGATCAGATAACCATAGCACTTCAGGAGCAGACTATCGAATCGCTTCAGAAACAGCTTGACGAGCAGGAAAAGGACTTAAAAGAACAGCAGAAGAAGCTTGACGAAATGAAATCTACTGCCGCTTCGCAGCCCGATATGAAAAAGCTTTCCGAAAAAGCCGCCGCAATATTTACGGAAATTTCAGATATCAGTTGCGGCATAATGACCGATTCTGACGGCGAGTATATTCTTCTTTGCGGCACGGCAAAAAAAGCTCTTTCGGCAGACAAGCAACAGACTGTTAAAAACTGGCTTGTTACCGAAACAGGAGTTTCAAAAGCCAAAATAAACATCACTGTCAGACAATAACATATAAAATACAATAGCCGGCTGTTCTTCTTACAGACAGTCGGCTATTGTATTTTTTATCATTTTGTGATATACTAAAATAAATAATTATATGTATTTGAGCCGACTTTAGAGCCTGAAATCCTTTGCACCGGAATTACGGGCTCTTTACTTGATATGAACAAGGTCTGCCCGATCATTTTTTCTTATAGCTGTAACTTAATATTTTTCTCGGTCAACAATTACAGAATTTTCCGTCGGAACCGGAAAATTCGCAAGATGTTGCGAATTTTATCTATGAATTTGCTAAAACCAGTTGACTTTTTGAATCGTGCAGTGTATAATACTAAGTGATCAGGCATACCTTTAAAGGTATGTTTTCATGAAAATCAGCTATAAGAAATTATGGATCAGACTAATTGAAAAGGATATATCCCCGGCAACGCTCAGAAAAGATCTCAATATAGCAACAGGTACAATGACAAAACTCCGTAAGAACGAGGAGGTGGCGTTGTCGGTACTGCTCCGTATCTGCGAGTATCTTGACTGTAATGTCGGAGATATATGTGACGCAGTTCCCGATACCGACAGGTATACGGACTGATTTGTCTTACCCATAATTTAAAAACGGCTTTAGTTCCGATAAAGCCGTGAACTAAAGGGAGAAAAAATATGGCAATATGCAGTAAATGCGGCTCGCAGTTACCGGACGGTGCAAAATTTTGTCTGAACTGCGGTGCACAAAGCTCCGGCTCTCCGGAAAACTCACAATCATATCAGGCAGGCAACTCAAAACGTGAAACTGTTTTTGAAGGCGAAATACATAAATGTCCGTCATGCGGAGAGGTGCTGGGCGCTTTTGTTACCACTTGTCCGTCATGCGGCTATGAAATAAGAGGCGGAAAATCATCGGCATCCTTACATGAATTCTCTATGTCACTCGCAAACGCAGCATCAGACGAACAGCGCACATCGCTTATCAGAAATTTTCCCGTTCCGAATACAAAGGAAGATATATTTGAATTTCTCATTCTCGCATCCTCAAACATAACAGGCAATACAGAACAGAATATATGTGATGCATGGGCGGTAAAGTTCAGACAGGTCGAGCAAAAAGCTAAGCTTGCTCTTACTGCCGACGCAGACAAGGCAAAATTCAATGAACTGTACGAGCAGGCAAAGAAAAAGCTCACCCGTGACAAATATGTTAAAACAGCTAAAAAAGCAGGAAGTTTTCTTGTAAAGATAAGTAACTCTCTTCCTCAGGTAATCATTACTCTTGCATGGTCGATAAGTATTGCTGTTCTTGTAATAATCTGCTGTCAGAACGTTGACCGCTCGGGATTCAGTCCGTTACAATTAGTTACTATGCTTGACCTTATTCTCGGTGCGATTATTATTCCTCCGATGACACGATGTGATTCGGCTATGCCTAAATTCATAGCAACTATCGGCTTGCTCGTCTGCTTCGGGCTATTGATTCCGAGATGTGCCGACAAAGACAGCGTCGGATATATTTTGATATTGGTCGTTGCAGTTATAAGTGCAATCATTATGCTTACACGGATGTTCAAGACAAAAAAGAAGTAATACATTTTTTACGTTCTGTCAAGGAGAAATATTATGGGATTATTCGGTAAACCAAAAGCAGGCGGATTTATGGATGAGATACGTTGTGACGAACAATCGTATCTTATATGGAAGTGGCGTCCGGCAGGCGCAGAGATTAACAATAACAGCCGTGAAAATGCAATACGCTGGGGCTCATCACTTCGTGTAAAGGACGGCGAGGTAGCTGTATTTGTTTACAAGCGTCCCGACGGCATTATGGAGGACTTTATTGAAGGTCCTTGCGACAGAAAGCTTGACACAGGCAATCTGCCTGTACTTGCGAGCATAGTAGGACTTGCTTACGCAGGCGGTACACCGTTCCAGGCTGAAGTTTACTTTATCAATACGGCGAACATTATTCAGACAAAGTTCGGAATACCGTATTTTGACGTTTACGACCCGAGATTTATGGATTTCGGCGTGCCGGTTGCCGTAAGAGGAACAGTCAGCTTCAGGATAACAAACTATCGTGAATTCGTAAAGCTTCATCGCCTTACACAGTTCTCAACGGACGACTTCAACAAGCAGATAAAAGACGCTATCTGCCGTTATATAAAAGATGCGGTGACCGCCGCTCCTGCAGAGAACAACATCCCTGTTATACAGATTGAAAGCAAGATTGCTCTTATCAACGACAAAATAGAATACGACATAGGAGAAAGGCTCCGTGAAAATTTCGGAGTTACCGTATCCGGTGTTGATATTAATTCCATAGAAATAGATAAAACAAGCGACGGCTACGAACAGCTTATGGCGGTAACTCGCAAGGTAACAAGCGATACAATTCAGGCTCAGACCGCCGCAAACATCAAGAATATTCACGACAAACAGCGTATAGAAGCCGAAAACTACGAGCAGTCGCTCCGTGTTCAGCGTGAGGAAGGACAGTATGCAATGCACAAGCAGACGCAGAGTGCAAACCTCGGAGCATTCCAGTCCGAATTGCAGGCTAATGTCGGCATAGCAGGCGCAGAGGCACTCGGTCAGATGGGTGCAAACGGTGCAGGCAGTGTAGATCTCGGCGGACAGGGCGGCGCGGGCTTCAACCCTGCCGCGGCTATGGCTGTTGGCGGTGTTGTCGGTCAGAATATGGCAGGCGCTATGAACAACGCCATGAGCGGCATAAACGGAACAAATAATGCCGGTATGACAAATAGCGGCGCGGTAAACCCCACTGCTCAGCCGACACCCGGCACTCCCCCACCGATACCTTCGGTTACTTATCATATAGCCATAAACGGTCAGACAACAGGACCTTATGATATGAACACTATGGCTCAGCTTGCCGCAAACGGCCAGCTTACAGCCGAAACGCTTGTATGGAAAAACGGTATGGCTT
>OGOE01001144.1_pt1 | contig 18321 bp, 14 predicted proteins | sample 1552611 | NCBI WGS metagenome assembly OGOE01 (sample SAMEA2580129, study PRJEB22360) | human gut metagenome | biome: human gut; feature: human-associated habitat; material: faeces | place: Denmark | collected 2008/2010
GAATTAACGCTGTGAGGGAGGTGAAGTGTGATGAACTACATAACATTAGAAGATCTTCTTCTATTCGGCTCATTTTTAGCTAATTTTGTTATTGCTGTTTTTACTGCACTTTCTTTTTATAACAAAAAGAAATAACCGCCCCATACTTGCAAACGTGAGCGGTTAAATCTATTAACTTCTTCGGGAGCAACCGTCTAATCTGGTTGCTCTTGTATCTTTATTATATACATATAGTTTCAAGTTGTCAATAATGAAGATTTACGAATAAACTGAGTCAGCTCTTTGACCTTGACCTCTCAAAAAATATATTGCATAGCCTTCGATGCTGTTGCCGTTTTCGTCTTTCTTCAAATCCGGTATTGTTTCAATATAAACCTTGAAGTAATCGCCTTTTTTCATTTGTGCTACTTTGAAATTAGCTCCTGCACAGCTTTCCACATTACGCTTAATTACTTTTTCCGGAATATCTTTTGAAATAACACCAGGGGCATTCCACGAACTGCCTTCAGGCGTCCAGTTTGGATCATCATCATTTATGAGTCCGTAATTGTTTACAGCGTCATTAACTATAACCTTTTTAATTGCTTCAAGGTCGAACGGATACTCATATATAGACTTCGGCTTGCTTTCCTGTTTCTTCGAGGTGGTGGTCGCAGGCTTAGATGTTTCCGTTTTCTTTGTAGCCGGTGCTGCTGTCTGAGTTACCTTGCTGTCGCTCAGATAGTCGCTGTGTATAAAGCTACCGTCAGAAAGTTTGAAGTAGCCTGTATCGGTCTTGGCTGTCACTGTTACCTTGTCGTTCACGCTGTACAGCTTGACGGTTTCTGCACCGAGTACGGCTTTCTTACGGCTGTAGCAGTCGGTGTTGACGTACTTAGTACCGCTTGCCTTGCTCTCGATCCATTCCGGTGCGGGCTTTGTGGTAGCGGCGGTTGTTGTCGTTGCCGGCTTTGGCTTTGCCGTTGTTACCGCTGTTGTGGTGGTAGTGGTAGTTTCAGCTATCTTTGTTTCCTGTGGCTTTGTGGTGGTCACTGCTGTGGTAGCGGCGGTCTGAGCTGTAGTTGTTTCGGCTTTCGGCTCGTCAATCTTATCTATAACCGTTCCCGTCACTGCCGGAGCAGTAGTTGTTACTGCCGTTTCGGGTACGGAGGACGTTGTGCTGCTTGCATTGCCTGCCGTGCAAGCACTGGTCAGTATTACGCTGATAAGGGTTATTGTTGCGAGTATGGTGTGGGTACGTTTACGTTTCATTTTGGGGTCCTCCTTTGTGGGATTTGGTAGATTGCTCTTAACTGTTTAAGATAGCTTTTATTTCGGTACTATTTCCTCAAGTATATTGTACCATAAAAACGGACAAAAGTCCAGCGAAACATAACAAAAACATATACAAAATATAGTATTGTTTTTTATGCGTTTCGCCGATTTTTACAAACTTGTTACATTGTGCTACCTGTAGCACAAACACGTGTGCGGTGTGAAAAAACACACCGCACAGCTTTGTTTACAGTCAGAAAATTATAATACAACTTTTTTTGTATTCATAATTGTTTCTGCTTTTTCCTTGTCATCAATACCAACCCGTATTATTACGCTACCGTCTGATTTGGTTTGCTTTTCAAAAGAAATTGTTGCGTTAGTTAAAGCGTTTATCTGTTCATCGGTAGCAGGAAAGTAGTAGCAATCAGGTACGCTTTCTTGCTTTTGCTCACTTTCGTTATCGTTTCGTGCAATTTCTTGTATGCGGTCATAGTAGAGATTGCCGCCAGAGACCTTTGCATATTTTTTCAGTTTCACTTCGCCCCGTTCCTGACTGTCCAAAAATCTCTTATATCCGACATCTGTAAGAAACAGGCGCATCTTATCGCCCTTATCTCCGACAGGGGAATCGTAAGACAATACATCAAAGACGATCATGTGCTTTACCTCTGGGTTGAAGCGTTGCAACGACATGATGTCATGTCCCTTTAATTGGTCGTCGCCCTTCACCTGAAAGAGCAGCTTTTTTTCCATTTCGTTTAATTTCATGTGAATTTCCTCCTTCCTATTGTGCTACCTGTAGCACAAGATATATAGAAAACTGCCGCCGAACGATTATCTGTTAACGCTTCACGCTTGTTGCGGTTGTCTGTGTTTCCTGCTGTTTATTTACTGTAGTTGCAACATTTTTATATGCAGCTATCACCTTGTTGCTCAGTTCATCGTGGAATTCCTTTGTAACCGGATTGGCAACATTCTTGTATTCGCCGGCTGAATTTTTATACTGCGGCATCTGCAAAAACATTCCGTTTTCACCGTCAAAGACTTTCACACCTGACACAACAAAGCAATCATCCATTGTTATCTGAGCAAATCCTTTAAGATTACTGTCAGGATTATTGTTAGGAATAACCTTGACCTTAGTAGCAATTGCTTCAGGCTCACTTTTAATTACAGCAGTAGCATTGTTTTCATAGGCTGTCATTACAGCCTTGTTTATTGCTTTGCGCATTTCAGCAGTCACCGGATAGCAGTCGTCATAATACTGTTTATCTTTGCCGAGATGATTCGGCATAGCCACATACATTCCTTTTTCGGTTTCAATCACCTTGATACCACCAACGGCAAAGTTGCCGTTGAGCACAATAGTGGCTAACGCTTTTAACTTACTTTCCGGGTTATCAAGTTTTGTTACTCTTGTTGTTATATTCATATAAGTACCTCCTGTTACGGATACAATCTACATCATATCCTGTTCTGTTGCAGTTCGGCGGCAGATTTCAAACATTACAGCTTTTTATGATTTTCTGTTTCGGATGCGGCTTTAAGAGATATTTCCCGCATTGTTTCAAAATCGGATTTCAGAAAACATATTGTAGTTTCACGAGCGTTAATTTTAGCGGAATATTTGATGTTGTGCTCAGACAGTTGATTGATCACCTTTTGAGCTATGCTGTTGTTTTTGAATAGCTTGTACGCTACCTCGCCTTCAGCTGTCAGTTCTGCGTGATTCATATTTCCGCATAAAATCTGTGTTGACAAAAGTCCGTATTCTGATAATACTTTTTCTTTGAGCAGTTGTCTGAAACGATCATTCAAAGGGACAGCCATATCATGATAATTGCCATCCTTGCCCTTTATCTTCGGCATTTCATAATCTATAGTTCCGTCATGGCAGGGTATTTTAATGCCTGAAATCACAAAACTGTCTGACAGTCTGATTTCTCCCGATGCAGGAACATTATCGCCGTATGCAGTTGTTTTATGAAGTCGGACTGTGATCTTCATATCCACCGGTGATTTACCGGTTAACGGATAAGAGGAGTTATCTACATAATTTTTTATAACGGAATTGATAATATCCTCTTTAACCTCTGAACGTGTAGGAAAAGCCATATCGTAGTATTTGCCATCGCTGTTACGATTGCTTGGCATTGCTACATACAACGCATCGTCATCTGTGCCTATATCAATTATTCTAAAGCCGTGAATAGCTATGTTGTTGTTTAAACAAACAGTAGCATAGGCTTTCACCGGACTTTTGTTATCCGTATTTTTGATTACTTTTGACTGTATATCCATATAACCGTATCGTGCTACCTGTAGCACAATACGGTTTCTCACCTCTTTCTATATTTTGATTGTGCTACCTGCAGCACAATTTACTGAACGATTATTGTCAACTATATTGTCAAGAATCGGTTTATCAATGATACTGACTTTTGCGATTATTCTTTCACCCGACATCCGAAGATGATAGCAAATACCTGATTGTTTCAGTTTCTCTACATCATTCTGACTGATATATGCATAATAGTAATTCTCGTTTGCCAATTTGCAAATATCGCTGTAAACATCACCGTTCACTACATCAATAAGTTCACCTTTCCACAGTTCCCCGTGCAAGCCCTTATGATTGATGTTGTTTTTGGCTTTGACAGACGTTCCGCCAGCCTTTTGCCATTCGAGCAAATTTTTATTATAATCGTCTATCAGAATATCTTTATCGGTGAGCCGATGACCGATAGCTTCTGACTTTGGTACATTCAGAGAAGTAAAAATTCTGTGTTCTTTATCAATGTTTGGCAAATATCTGTCTAACCATTTCTGCTTTTCATCCAAAGAGCAGGAGTTTACTGTTGCAGATAAAATAAAAATCTCCGCCGTACTATCATTCACCAATTGTTCAATAGCGGATACGGCGTTTTCAAAAGGCTTTAAATCGCTGAAAAAACCTTTTTCAAACATTCGTTCAAGGTATAAATTTTCATCGTGAAACCTTGCTATTGTTCCATCCATGTCAATATAGATTTTTGTTCTTTCTTGTAATATGGGGATATTACCGGAGGCTACTTGTTCGCTAATGTCATCCAATTCATTTATAATTGCTCTTTCCCAATCATCAAGATTATCAGAAAGCGAATTTTTGCAATACTCAGAGTTCAAACGGGATATATGCTCAAAAAATTCCTTTTCGATGCTTTTCTCACCACGAAATCCATTGAACCATTCATCAAGCAACAATTTGACAAATTTTGTTGCGAAGATATTATTCATTTCTTCTTTGTCGAGTTTTTTTGATGTATACATTGCATAATCTCCAAACCATTCTGTTATACGGTCAGGTTCAGGTATATTGTGTCTTATTTCATATCTTGCAATCAATTCGATTTTATCAAATACGGACAGTTTTTCCATGCTATAATCCTTTCTTAATCATTGTGCTACCAGTAGCACAAAACAATAGTGCGGTGTGAAAACACACCGCACAGCTTCATTTAATGTCAGAAAACTATAAAATTAAGTTTTTTGAGTTCATAATAGCTTCTGCTTTCGATTTGTCGTCTGTAGCAACCCGAATAACCATACTACCGTCTGCTTTAGTCTGCTTTTCAAAAGGAATAGACGCATTGTTTAAAGCATTTATCTGTTCGTCAGTAGCAGAAAAGTAGTAATAATCAGATATTGCGTTTTGCTCAGGCTCATTTTCTCCGGAAGAAATTAGCTTTTCAACTTCTATCTGCCTTTTGGTCTTAGTTTTTAATTCTTCTTCCTGTGCAAAAGGTTTCTGTACCTCGATCTGAGCAGTTTCATACTGTGTCTGTATGTTCTTCAGCTCTGCCTTTGCATTTTCAATATGATCGGGTATGCGACCTATCGCATTATCAATACGGGTTATATTACCGTTAGGATCATCACCGAGCGATACTTTTTGAGTTGTAGCGCTTTTAAGTAAAACCTCATAGAAATGCGTTGTAAGATTGAGCTGAAGTTCCATATCAAAACCTCTGTATTTACCGATTTTAATCGGGTCTGAGCTATTCATTTGCTTACAGGATTCTAAAATGGCTTTTCCGGCATCAGCTTTTTCTGAAATGTATTCGCCATTGATTTCCATACCGACAAAACTATCATCTACAGGCTTCGGATGTGCTTTTGCGGTCGATAAATCCTGTTCTAATGCCTTTATAGTGTTAGTCAACGATGCAATCTTCTGAGGATAGAATTTAATTATTTTGTCCTCAAGGTTGTACTTTTCAGAAAGATAGTTAGCTTTCAGCAGCTTCAGCTTTTGTATCTGAATATCTAAATCCATCTTTTCTTTAATGTACGGATTTCCGGTTGCAAGCATTTTGATTTCCGCATAAGATAGAGCCGTTTCATCTATATCATCAGCGGACCTTACAGGTGATTTGCTCGTCATAATCTGACTGGCGAATTTCTGTTTGCCTTCAACAAGCTGATAAAGATAAGCATCGAAAGTCTGTTCCGTAACATACCGATAGATTTCAACCTCCGGATTTGAGTTTCCCTGACGAATAATTCTTCCGGCTCGTTGCTCAAGGTCTGACGGACGCCAGGGACAATCTACATCGTGTAGTGCAATAAGCCTATCCTGTACATTCGTTCCTGCTCCCATTTTCTGAGTAGATCCAAGCAATACTCTGACTTCGCCTTTACGTACCTTTTGAAAGAGTTCCTTCTTCTTAACATCTGTATCGGCTTCGTGTATAAACTTAACTTGATTTTCAGGAATGCCTCTCTCAATCAGCTTTTTTCTGATGTCGTTATAAACGGAAAATACACCATCATTCTTCGGAGTAGACAGATCACAGAAGATAAGTTGAGCAGATTTTTTATCCGAATTTTCATTCCAAATCCGATATACATTATCTACACAAGCGTTAATTTTACTGCCCTCGAAATCAGGAAGCATATCATTAAGCATACGCTGATCAAGTGCAAGTTTCCTGCCGTCATTAGTAATTTTAAGCATATTGTCAACACTTGCGTCAACATTTCCTTTGCGTACATTCTCGGCACGTTCGGCAAGTTGTGCTACCATTTCTTTTTGTATTTCTGACGGTTTGACCGCAATATTGTGGAAGTTTGCTTTAGGCACGGGAAGTTCCAACATATCGGCTGTGCGTATATCGGCAACTTCTTTGAACATTGACATGAGTTCAGGTAAATTGAAAAACTTTGCAAACCTTGTTTTTGCTCGGTAACCCGTGCCTTCAGGTGTAAGTTCTATTGCAGTAACCGTTTCACCGAAAGTGGAAGCCCAGCTATCGAAATGCTGTAAATCATTCTTTAAGAGCGTATCATACTGCAAATAACGCTGAATGGTGTAAAGCTCCACCATGCTATTTGAAATAGGTGTGCCGGTTGCAAAAACCGTTCCACGTCCTCCGGTTATTTCATCAAGGTATCTGCATTTCATAAACAAATCGGACGATTTCTGAGCTTCTGTCTGTGCAATGCCACCGACATTCCGCATTTTCGTATAAAGGAAAAGGTTTTTGTAGTAATGACTTTCATCGACAAATATTCTATCAACACCTAATTCCTCAAAAGTAACTACATCATCTTTGCGTGACTGATCATTGAGCTTTTCGATTTTTTGCCTAATTGATTTTTTAGATCTCTCAAGCTGTTTTATGGAGAAATTCTCACCACGATTACGCTTCAATTCGGCAAGACCTTCTGTTATTTCATTTTCCTGCTGTTCGAGAGAAGCTCTTTGACGCTCAATGCTCATCGGTATTTTTTCAAATTGTGAATGACCGATAATTACAGCGTCATAATCTCCTGTAGCAATACGACCGCAGAACCTCTTACGATTTTTAGTTTCGAAGTCTTTTTTTGTTGCTACTAAAATATTCGCAGAAGGGTAAAGTTGCAAGAACTCCGATGCCCATTGCTCGGTAAGGTGGTTCGGTACTACGAACAGCGACTTGTTGCAAAGTCCTAACCGCTTTGATTCCATAGCTGCGGCTACCATTTTAAAAGTCTTGCCTGCGCCGACTGCGTGTGCAAGCAGTGTGTTTCCACCATAGAGAATATGTGCGACAGCGTTTCTTTGGTGTTCTCTGAGTGTAATCTCAGGGTTCATTCCGCTGAATACAATGTGACTGCCGTCATATTCACGAGGACGAATTGAATTGAACCTTTCGTTATATAACTTGCAAAGCCTTTCTCTGCGTTCCGGATCAGACCACACCCAGTCCTGAAAACCTTGCTTTATCAGCTCCTGCTTTGATTGTGCGATAGCAGTTTCTTTTTTATTAAGTACAGCCTTTCTGTTTCCGTCAATATCTTCAACGTAATCGAATATACGCACATCCTTCAGATTCAAAGTTTCCTCGATTATTCTGTACGCATTTATACGGGCAGAACCGTATGTGTTATACGCTTTTACATTACTTCGATCATACGATTTGCCGTCGATACTCCATTCTCCCGTATACCTTGAGTAATGTACAATTATACTGCTTTTTGCGTATCCGGGAGTATTCAGAAATTCATAAATGAATTGTTGAACAATATCAACCGGCAGCCACGTTGAACCCAGTCTTACGGAAATTTCACTTGCCGTCAAGTCTTCAGGCTGCACTTTTTCAAGTGCTTCAACATTTATGCTAAACCGGGAATCGACTTTAGCCGAGTTTCGTGCTATTGCAAGTTTTTCTCTTACATTACCCGACAGATATTCATCGGCGGTGAAATACTTTGACTGATTGTCGTTGTTTTCTTCATAAAGAGGGTTTAAGAAGATTACACCTTTCAAATCATTAAAGAGCTCGTTTTCCTCTTTTCCGGTAAGGCTTTGCATATATTCCATGTCAATACAAGCCTTTTCGCCGATTGATACTGCAAGAGCTTCACTTGCTGTATCAACCTGTGTAATTGGCTTATGTGGCATTATCGTTCGTTTGAAGAATATATCCGCTTTACGCTCAAGTTGCCCTTCATCGCCGAGTATTTCCAAGGCAGACACAAGTGCAAAAGAGCTATCATCGCTAAACGCCGACTTATTGGCTCTGCTGTTAATCAGTCCGTATTTTGCAGTAAAATTGTCATATTTTGCGTTAAGCAACTCCTGTGCCGCTTTAATGTCTTCTTCCGGATAGTCATCTGCTTGTAATTCGATTAAATTGCGTGTGCAATCACGAATTATAATTAATCCTTTGATACGACTTTCTGTTGTAGCAGATACTGTCACAGGTATCATTCGTGAGTTTTCACGGAAATACAGTTTATCATTTACAACAGAATAAGAAAAATTCTTTACAGAAGCATCTGCGGGAATTGACATATCTTCCTCAAGTTCATCGGTTGCAACATCATTCTCGTAATCTGATATTTCGCCGTGAATATTGGCAATAGCATCAGACAGGAGATCGGCAAGGTTGCTGTCTGTATATGGCTCGCAAGTTACTTGCTGACCGAAACGACCTGATACAGTCTTCATTTCACCGAGTACCATTTCAGGATTCTGAACAAAATATGAATTCATACGAATTCCGTTTTCATTCGTATCAAGGTGAACCCAGTCAGGCTCAATATCAATAAGGCGATCTCGCTTTTGCAAAAACAGAATATCAGATACAACCTCCGTTCCGGCACTGCTTTTAAAAGTATCATTCGGAAGGCGAATTGCACCTAAAAGTTCGGCACGTTGAGCAATATACTTTCTGACCGAGCTGTTTTCTTTGTCCATAGTACCCTTGCTTGTAATCAAAGCCATAACACCGCCCGGACGGAGCTTATCCAATGACTTTGCAAAGAAATAATCGTGAATCAGAAAATTGTGCTTATCGTATTTCTTGTCAACAACCTTAAAATCGCCAAAAGGCACGTTGCCAACAACGCCATCGAAAAAGCTGTCGGGTATATTGACATTCTCAAAACCCTGTGCAGCTATTGATGATTTCTGATAAAGTTGCTGTGCAATTCTGGCTGATATAGTATCGAGCTCAACACCGTAAACCTTACTGTCCTGCATTGTTATCGGCAGCATACCGATAAAGTTACCGATGCCGCAGGATGGTTCAAGTATATTACCGCTCTTAAAGTTCATATTTTCAAGAACCTTATATACGGCTCTTATAACTGTCGGCGGAGTGTAAAACGCTGTCAGAGTTGACTCTCTTGCCGATGTGTATTCACTATCGCTAAGTAAATCTTTAAGTTCATTGTAATGGGAGTTTGACTGCTCAAAGAATTGCGGTAATCCGCCCCAACCGACATATTGTGAAAGTATGACCTGTTCCGTTGGAGTAGCAAGTCTATGTTCGCTATTTAACTTTTTGAGCAGACGTATGGCATTAATGTTGTTATAATAGCGTTCGAGCGGAGTACCTGCACCCAACTCATCGGTATCAATATGGAAATTTGTACGGTAATCATTGTTGATTTCCGGGTACAAAACACTGGGAGCGTTGTTTTGCTTGCGGTTTTTCTTATGTTCATGAGCTGTCTTTAACTGTTTGCTATCAGTTGATTCATTATTGACCTGTGTATTTGTTCCCTCACGGTTACCGATGAATTCAAAATTATATCTTGAAACCAACGTTTCTTGCCATTTGCTGTCCGGTGAATTTGATATAAATTTCTTGTCACCGCTTTCATTTATGAGAGAAATAGAATATGAAGATACGGATTTTACTGCCCATATTTCGCCATCTACTTTGATAAGGTCACCTTCATCCAAATCATCAGCATGATATCCGTTTTTATCATAAGTGATTTTTTCTGGAGTTGTATTCGTTTCAGAAATAACAGACGTATTGCTTTCTTCTTCTGAAAGTATAACCTTTAAATGCTCGTTAAGCGCATTTTCTTTTATCTTATGCTCAAAATCCGCTATATCATATTGTTTGTTGAAAAGGGGAGCGTTAGCGTCGCTGAGCATTACCTGCTGATCGTCTTTTGCCGTAATTCTGTATTCGGACGCTCCGATGAAAACGGTATCGCCGACTTTGTAAATATACTTCTCATTATCCTTGTTTTCAGAAGTGCTAAGACCCTGCTCGGTGTATTGTCTTTCCTCACGCTCGTTGAGCCATTGCGCATAATGTTCTTTTTCTTTTGCATTCAGATACCTGTCATTGTTAATCAACAGCTGTATGCGCTTTGCAACCTCTAACCAATTCAAATTGATTTTCGGAGCATTATCGGCATATCCCTTGCTGATACAAATACCTTTTGCATTGTGGTCATAGTGATATCCGGATACGCCGCCTGCGTGTGTTCCGCCACCAATGCCGTACTCGTTTTTCAGAAAATCCGCATTTTCTTTTTGTGATAAGCTTTTCCGGAACTGTTCATAGATACGGTATTTCCCGTCCCGAAAGCCGCTTCCGTTAGCAAGATGGTCATTTATAATTTCATTCGGAATAGAAAAAGCAGAGGCTTTGGCGACCTCTGCTTTAAATTCTTCAATAAACGCTGTCTGTTCTTCTATTGACGGCAACGGTTTATAATTGCTTAAACGCTCATTATTATCTGCTGAGTAACTATCTCCCGCACTTCGTTGCGCAGATTGTTCGTCAGCTGCACCCATTTCATCATGTCTTTTGCTTTCAATTCTTCCGTCAGCCCCTGTGTTGCCGACATTTCTTTCATCAGTTTGTCCTCCAGCTTCAGTGCTCTCTGTTCCTCGTCTGCGAGATACTGCGTCAACTGACCTTTTGTCATCAGATTGTAGTACATTACTTTGCGATGCTGCTTCAGATATTCTTTCTTCATCTCTGCCCATCTGCCGAGAGTAACTTCCGGTTGTGTCGGTAATGTCAGATCCGGAATCTGATAATCGCCCTGCATTGTGTAAGTGATTTCTTTCATTGTAAGAACTCCTTTCGTTATCGGAAATTTTATTGATTACAGGCTGAATCACCTGTTGCTTTTCTTTTTTTGTTGAACGGATGGTTTTAGAAATTATGCCGAGTCCCATTCTTGCTATATCTCCGGTAGCATATCCTATTGAATTCAGCAATTCCGGTGTACTGAAATACTCTATACCATTGAAATCGTCATCGGTTAACAGGTTGTCCATTCCAAGCCGTTCATATATCATATATACAACGCTGTTAGTTACTATTCTCTTGTATATTTCTTCTGCATCCTCTGGCTTCATATAGTCAATTTCACTGCCGGTTCCGCTTTTGACAAAACCATAGATATAATCGTCTATATTGTCATCAACTGCATTTACTACACTTTCTTTAATCACAATCCTAAGATTGTCTGAATCGGTTAATGTGCCGAAAGCATTCTTAAGCGCTTCTACAACATCGCTTTGATATTCTTCTGACATTTTCCATACAGGAACTTCTCTTGATTGTTCTGTGCCGTGTGTATCTGCGATGTCAAAGTAGTATTTAAGTCTTTGACTTTCGCCTGTAGAATCCTCAAATACCGCTATACCTTTTGCACCTCTGTTGACCCATCTGCCGAATGCCGTGTTCCACCTTTCGATTTCCAACACTGCAATAGCGTCGGGACGCTGAGCAAACAGTAACAATTGTTCGTCAAAACGCAATTTGTAGTTTCGACAAGCTGTTTTTAAAAACAATCGCCATGTCTGAGGATCTCGAGTTACTTCGATACTGATTTGTTCATACAAATCAGATATCAATTCGTACTTTTTAGCCATTTCTATACCTCCGTTTTTCTGCGGCTCACTTTTCTGCCTTGTGCAAGCCGTCATCATTTATATAAAAAAGCCGGAGAATAGATTTCACCGACTTTATTATAACACGTTTAGTTGCGTTTGTCTACTATTATTTTGATAAATATTAAACAAAGCAAAACTAAATTATTTGTTGTTTCTGCTAATTCTTCTTTCGGAACTGTTTCAGCAATTGATCAATTTTTATTTCATTTTCTCTAAGGAAAACTATATTGTACTTATCGCCTTTTTTGAAATAAGCAAACTGGATATCGGATTGCTTTATGTTGTCAAGCAAATCGGGGGCAACCATTCTATATTTAGGTTTCTCACCGTTTACTGCGGCTAAACGTTTTATTTCTTTGTTTATTCTGTTATTTCGTTCATACTCTGTTTCATGCTTGCTCTCATCCGCAGGGTAGAGAATTTTAGTAATGAGTTCTTTGGTGTCCGGCATAAACGCAACATTATATTTTCCGTCGTCCTTAGGAAAAGCCGCAAGCTCGATTTCATTCAATTTTAAAAGCTCAAGCTGAATTTTTGTAACAATCATATAGCTGAGCTTTGTATTTGAAGAAGCAGCGTGATCTTTTAATCGTTTGTATTTTTGTGAATTGATCAACTTATCCGACTGCTGTTCAACTTGCTTGCTGTCATAACCGAGAGCCTTGCAGATTATCTCTTTGTTATATTCTTTAACAGTAATAACCGCTGTCTTGGTTTCTAAATTCACATTTGCACTGTAGAAAATCGGGAGAACAATAATTTTTCCAAGCTGATCTGCTGAAATCTTAACGGCAAAATTGTTGCCCTGGGCTGATACCAAATCTTTGTATTTGATATTTTCGCATCTGAATTTTGTCCTGATGCTGTGATCAACCGTCTGAACAGTTGCAAATCGGTAGCTTTTATGTTCTCTGTATTTTTTTCTATTCGGACTTATGAAAAGTGCACACAGTATTGTAAACAATATTGATTTCCGAGTTCCTGTCGGAAATCGACTTGTGTGATAGTTTGTCCTGTACTGTTTTGTCAAACATCTGTAATTATTTGCGTACCGATTGTCCTGAGAAAATGTCCAGGATTCAAACCTTTGCCATTCGTTAATATTTTTTCTTGCGCAGGTTTTCTTCGATTGCAAATTTACATTGTTTGCATTTGTATCAGCAAGATTTGTTGAATATCCCATTGCCTTTTCAAGCTCGGCTTTGGTATATTGACTACCGAACTGTTTTGCTAAAGTATCAACACGGATCGCTTTCTTCTCACCGATTTTATGAACGGTGATGTGTTTTTCGTATCGGATCTCGTAGTTTTTATTTTTGAGAAATGATATAAATTCACTTTTGCTTTTACAACTTTCTTTTGCTTCATCAAGATCACTCAGTAGCTGAATTTTCCACGATTTATGTTTCAATGCCAACTGCATTGTCGTTTGATCTATCGGTTTGAATTCGGATTTAGAGGTTATAACAGATACTCCGTGTTTGCGGCACAACTTATCGCTTATCGCTCTGTTGTTCTTCATTGTTTCTTTATTATCGTAATATTTCCTGCCGGTTATCATATTGCAGGAGTTTACGATTATGTGATTGTGCAAATGTTCTTTGTCAACGTGAGTGCTGACAACTACTTGATAATTCGGAAAACAAAGTTTAGCGTATTCCACCCCAAAGCGATGAACAGTTTCAGGTGTTACATTATCGTTCGGCGCAAATGACTGAATAAAATGATGTGCAATGATCCCTTTATTCTGATTAAACGCTAAACGCAATAACCTGAATTGGTCGAGAGTATTCGAATTACTTCCCGAACAATTTAGTCGTGAAACCTCGGATATTTTTGCAGGATTTGTGATGTAAGCAAGTGCTTCGGTCAATCCCGCTTCGGTTTTGATTTTGTTTTCCGCAGTCTGATTAACCGCCATTGTTATTTTTGCTCTCCTCGTTATCGCTTTCTGCATTTGTGACAGCGAGCAACAAGCTTTTCAGCAATTTCATTATTTCGTTTTGATAATCTGTGATTCTCTTTAAGTAGTAATTTGGCAATTCACTTTCATTTTTTCTGCTTGTATTTGCAACTATTGCGATCTGATTTATGTTGTTGCCGATTTTTAATAGCTGTCGTGTTACCTCATCAGCACCGTCGACAACAATTATTGTTTTATTTTCTGAAAGTGACAGAATGTATTGACTTACACTTTGTCTTGCCATTGCTGCTTTTTCGACTAAGCTTTGTTTTTCTTCATCGGTTACTCTTAAATGAATCCGTGCATTTTTAAGTGGCATTTTCTACTCCTCTCTGAACTTCTGCGTAGCAAGAAGCACTGTATGATTTACGCAGTAAATCACACTGTGGCAAGCACAGAACACGTGCACCCGATTGGTGCACTCGTTCGCTTGTTAGGGTGAACCCCCTAATACCCCGAAAAACAAATTTGTGATTTTGTTTTTTAAAAATCGCTACGCTCACTGAGTGTATTTTGCGAATCATTTTCGTTAAAGTTTTTTTCTTCTGTCAGTGCATTTTGTTCAATCTGACTGTCAGATATTTTTGTATCGAAATTGCTCAGCATTGCAAGAATTTCTTTTCGTTTTTCATCGGATATTTCGCCGTCTTTCATAATCGCCGCAAGTAAATCGTTAGCAAACTGATTGTCCTTTTCGGCTTTAAGTTTTTTAATTTCCTTGCGTAACTTTCTGATTTTTTCTTTAGCTTCCGATATATTTTTTTCTTCCTGAGTTATCGCATTTTCACACTTGTTAATAAGTGCATTAACATCTCTTGCCATCCGGTTTCTCTCCTTTTATTTTGGATATTATATTTTCAATAATCCGCTTGTCACTGTCAGAAGAAACAGAAAGCAGATATGAAAAGCCAAGTATGTCGAGGTTCTTTTTCATAAACATTGTTTCATCCGTTGTCAGATAAATCTCGGTTGCTTCGTCAGATGTACTGTAATTATTCGGCTCATCACATTTAAGCGTTTTTGCTTTTGATTTATCTTTGTTTGTCTTACGGACGTCAGCTGTTTTAATTTTTTCTATCGGAGATGATATGATCTCCTGCTGTTTCGTGGTATTGTGTTTTGCAATTTCATTTGCTGTCGAAATAGAAAGCTCTCCGTTTTCAACCGCCGCTTTAACAGAATCAATTGCATTGTTTTTTATGTTCTCGATCTTTCCGATCTGTGCAGATGAAACGTGCATTGCCTTTGCAATTTTTTCTCGAAGTCTACCCTTAATTTCAACACCGTCAGCTTCAAGCTGAGAGAATATTTTTTTCAGCTCCTCATGTTCCTTAAAAATATCGGAGTCGCTGTATTTGCGCTGAGTATGATTAAGCATTATCAGATCAAGATTCATTTCTGCATCAGATTTCTTTGCTGTTATCACATAACACGGAACAGTTTCGTTATTCCATTTGCCGTTTTCGATTAAGAGCTTGATTGCAGTTAATCTTCTGTGACCGCTGATTAGTTTATATTTCTCGGAAGAAATTTTCGCAACAGCCAGACTATGGATCAGTCCCTGACGGTCGATGTCCTCCGCAAGATCTTCAATATCCGGCAGAGAGTAAAAGTTTTCTGCATTTGTTTCGATGTCGGCAATTTTAATCATCTTTATATTATCAATGTAGCTATTTGATGCTGCACCTTTAATATCTGTTGTTATTGCGTCATCAAAAGTAAATTTTTTCGCCATTTTAATTCCTCCTTGATAATCTTTACTGTTCAACAGAGTGGATAATTTCGTTAGCAAGCTGCTCGTAGCAGCGTGCAGGATTTATCCAAGCCATATACTCCGAAGCTGTTATTCTGTAGCTTATGCTGTTCTTTATAGCTCTGGAGAACGGAACAACGGTATTCAATACTTTATCACCAAGGTTCTTTTTCATTATTTCGAGCAACTCACGATCTGCTTTGTTGCCTTTATCATATTTCGATGCGAAGCAAGCATATTTTGTTCCGGCATTTGCGATTTTTTGTGTTACCCTTGCAAGTCCCTGAACCGCAAATGTCCCAAGCTCAATAGGGACATAGACATAATCACATACTGTTAGAACGTGTTCTGTAAAGTCGTTCATTGCCGGCGGCATATCTACTATTATGTAGTCATAATCCGACTGCCGAAATTTTATTATATTTGTTTGCTTTTCTTCATCGGACAAGTTGGCGAAATCATTTGATATTGAGTTCATACGCACCGATGACGTGACTATATCAATGTTGTCATAACGTGTGCTTTTGATCAGCGGCATTTCTTCCGCATTGACGATGGCACTTTCACAGCCACATTCATCATTTGCTAAGTCAGTGAAAAAACGTGAGCTGTTGCACTGTCCGTCAAAGTCAACCAAAAGAATACGATTTTGACGACGGGATAGTGTATAAGCTATGTTGATCGCCGTGGAAGTTTTTCCGACTCCGCCTTTGTTGTTGTAAAATGCAATCATTTTCATAACAGTAAACCTCTTTCTGCTGCATAAAGCAGCTACAAAATTAAGCCCCTTTTTAAAAAATAATAAGCACCGGGAAAGGACGGCAGGCTTACTTTTCCGTCCTCGATGTAGCTATCATCGCCCGATGCACTTCGGAACACAAATCATTCCCATCATAACACTAACTTGTGTTCCGACCGTTGAGAGCCGGCAGAGTTGCACTGCCGCAGGTTGCTTTTGCTCTCATATAGGTGCGACACCGTATCGCACAGGACGTTCCTGTCGCACCATATTGTTCTATTTTCTTGTGTCATAGCCTTTTTTCTTTTCTTCTTCAAGCATTGCAACATACTGTCCGTAACTCATCTTCTTATCGAGAGCCATCTTCTCGACTTCTGATATTCTGATTTCACTTTCGGTTTTTCGTTTGTGCGGCGCAGTAAAATCAATTATCTTTGCAGGCATCAGCTCACCTCCTTTTTAAAAGCAGAAAGCACGGACGAGCCGTGCTTTACAATATTTGATAAACATCTCAAATTATGATATAATAATCAAATTAATTGGAAATGGAGAGGATTTAATGAATAATAACAAAAACATCACTGTAAAACAGGCGATAGATCGCTATATAGAAAGCAAGTATGCTGTTCTATCACCATCAACTGTAAAAGGTTATATGATCGTCAAGCGTAATCAGTTACAGAATTTAATGGAAGTCAAGTTATCGGATTTAAATTCTGAACTATATCAAAGTGCTATTAACAGCGATATGCTGAAATACTCACCAAAGTCTATCAGCAATGCTGTAGGTCTTGTAAATGCTGCTGTTAAAATGTTTGCGCCGGAAATACGCTCAAAGCTATATGTAACAAAGCCGCAGAAAATCAAGACATCATTTTACATTCCCGAAAAGGAAGAGATTGACATAATTTACAACCGGATCAAGCATTCAAACCCGAATTTACTTAAACCTTTTCTTCTCGCCAGTCAATGCGGATTGCGTCCTTCTGAAATCTCAGCTCTGAGTGGCGATTGTATTTGCAAAGGACAAATCGAGATTAAGGCGGCAATTGTACTTGATCATCAAGGACATCCGATTAGAAAAGCTCCAAAAACCTATGCGGGTTATCGTTCTATCCCAATATCACCTCAAATGGAAAAAGTGCTTCTTAAGAATATCAACAACAGAAAAGAATCCATCTGTGGTGGTATGACTGCTAAAGAAATCGGCAATGAATGGAGAAAGTTCTTTGATACAAATACCGACCTTTATTACTTCAAATTTTATGCCTTACGACACTATTATGCCTCGAAATGCTTGCTGATGGGCATACCGCAAAGATACATAGCCGAATTGATGGGACATTCGTCAACAAATATGATCGAGCGTGTTTATCAGCACGTCTTTCCGTCTGCCATGCAAAAATACAAGTTACTTTTGGCGGATAGTATGGATATGATTCTGGAAACTAATTGATTTTGTGGGTTCGAATCCCTTCCTCTCCGCCATGCTAACCCCGACTGAAACCAGTCGGGGTTTATTTTTTGCTTTTGCACATTTACAGAAGGATATGTACTTATCTTGTTTGATTATATGATAAATTCCAAATAAAGAGCTTTTAAGATTAGTTTATATTGACAATTTTTCGGAATTATGATACAATTAAAAATGCGTCAAAATGTGAAATTTGAGAGGATACCAAAATGAGCATAAAAAATCGTTTATATTATTACCTAGTAGATAGTGATCCAAGGGTAAAGTCACATTATGAAGGCTATATAATGAGTAATACAAATTATCACCGGAAACACAGAATCAAATCCTGGCTGTTTCTCAAAAAACTAAGAAAGTATTTTAAATCAGATGCTGAAGGAAAAACTTTCCCTTTGGCGCCACTTCCATATACACCAAGAGAGATAAACATATATGATATGAAAGAGGAGGCAAA
>OGOE01001154.1_pt1 | contig 18163 bp, 12 predicted proteins | sample 1552611 | NCBI WGS metagenome assembly OGOE01 (sample SAMEA2580129, study PRJEB22360) | human gut metagenome | biome: human gut; feature: human-associated habitat; material: faeces | place: Denmark | collected 2008/2010
GGTATGAGTCACACCCTCCCTCTCTTAGAACTGTCTATTTCCCGACAGCCCCTTGCAGTAATCTTTTAAATCATTCTGTTATCAGCGGATAAATTTAGCATCTGCCCATGTAGCCGGTGCATTTGAGAATGTATAGACATTGGTCGGTTCTTCATCCGAAACACCAACCAGAGTTACAGTCTTAGCGCCTGTTACGTCTACAGATAATTTCTGCATTGGAGTATTATAAAATACAGCGTCTGTGCTTGCTTTCAATTCTCCGTCAACATAAATCTCAAATGCTTTCAAGTGAGCTTCTTCGTTCTCAAGATCATCCTGATCCAAACCTACATAGGACTCAAATGTCTTGAATCCAAGGCCTTCGATATTGATTTCGATCTCGTGTCCCTTGGAAAGTCCGATACCTTTTTCGAACTCTTTCAGTTCACCATTTTCATCGAGAAGATGGATGCGGCTTCTGTAGAGAGAACGATCACGTACAGCCTCTCCAAATGTGGTTGCAGGTGTGTATTCCATATCACTTGCGTATACTTCTGTTTCTTCAGACAGATGGATCGTGTAGGTCTGCTCTTTTCCAAGTGCATTCTTAGCTGTGATCACAGCATCCCCTGGAAGTGTCTCTGGTGTTGTGATAGATACTTCTACATCCTCACCAAGAGCAGTAGCAGTAATCTCCGGAACCTCTGCTGTTGGAAGTGCTACATTGTACTCATATTTCTCTTTGAAGAACTCATTGAAGTTTCTTCCAAGATATGTGTCATGCATGGACTCGCCATTGATCTGGATATCTGTGATAGTTCCGTCGTTGTAAACCTTCTTGCTGTCTTCTGTAGCAGCCTCTTTTGTAAATCCGGTTACCGGATGGAGACGATACTCATATTCGTATGTACGGTTTGCTCTGTTCAGGTATTTCTCCTGTGGCCATCCACCCCATGTGGTATCTCCACCAACACCCTGCTGTGCGGTATTGATCTTGAAGGTGATATCAGTATCCTTCTCAAGCTCATAAGAATGTTTGGTCTGTCTGAGCTCATCATCAGAGTAATTCAGAGCACTGAATTCCATCTCTTTGCCTGTGCTTGCCATAAGACCGTTGCCCTCATCATCTGTAAGAGCAACCCATGTTACGTCTGTTCTTGTTCCTGTTTCACTTGGATTCTCGTATGGAACAAAGAGATCATCAACTGTTGTTTCGTAGATACCCTGGTATGCACCAGTCTTACGGTCTACATAACTTTCCTGTGGTCCGTTTCCGAAATAAGTTACATTCTGGAAATTACCGGAAACCTTCATGCTAGTTCCAACAACTGGAATTACGTCATAGGTGTCGTTCGGCATGATCTGGTTCTCTACGGAGATATCGCCGTTTCCGTAAACAACATAGGCTGTTGCGTATGGAACGTCATTTCCGAGAGTTCCCTTAACGTTAATGCGAACGAAGCCATCTGCTTCACTTACAGTTTCCACAGATTCAACGGTTCTGTTCTTTCCTGCTGCATCCCATGTAGCAGAGAAGTCAGCCAGAAGATCAGCCGCTTTATCGTTCTCATTCATTGCTCTTGCAAAGTTTGGTACAAGTGGTCCTGCAAGAAGTTCTTTATCCTGGAATACGTAGGATTCAAGAGCACCTGTCGTCTTATTAACAACAGCCTGGAAGCCTTCTCCGGATACTGTGATGGCTTCTGCTTCATCGTTAACAGCTACTGCCGGTAATGCTGTAAGGTCTTCAGCAGCTGCTGCACCCTGTCCAAAGTCAAGCTCAAATTCTTCTTCGATCAATGGGTAACCTGCATTTGCCCACTGAGTATCTTCTTTCAGCTGGAATTCACATTTCAGAACATACTTGGAACCAGCTTTTGCTTCTACTGCTTCGATTGGAAGTGTTACGTCTTCTGTTGTGAGTGGCTCAACTGCAACTTCCTGTGTACCTTCCTGGATTGTGTTTCCGTCTTCTGTTAAGAACCATCTAAAGTCATACTCGGAAAGGTTTGTAAACAGGTTTTCATTCTTAATGGAGATGGTATTGTCACCCTTCCATTCCATTTCGCCGCCCTGATAAACTTTCTTAACCTCAAGAATCTCTGGCTGTGGTGTACGGTCTGGGAATATAAGACCATTATGGCAGAAGTTACCGGAGTTCGGGCTGTCCATCCAGTCACCACCGTGTGCGAAATAAGTTTCCTGCTCACGAGCTGTTTCTTCTCTGTCTTCAAAATCAAGCCATACAACTGCAGAATCATCTTCTGTATGATCAGCTGCAAGTTCTTCCTCTGTCATTGCTTTGGACATTAAGTGAACTTCATCAAGAGAACCAAGCATTACTTTAGAACCTGACCCTTCTAAACCGGAGAGTCCGCTTCCTCCAACCATCATAGTGCCGGCTTCAAAGCTTCCCTCTGGGATTACGCATGGAGCTTCTGCTTCAAGCTTGCCATCCAGGAATAACTTCACATTCTCTCCGTCATAAGTTACTGCAACCTTATGCCAGGTATCGAACCATCCTTCTGGAAGCTGTGTTTCAAGTGTAGCGCCATCGCCGGCGTTAACACTTACAACGAAGCTCTTCTTGCAAGGAGATTCATCACTGTATTTTGTCTTGATATCAACAACGCCTTCGCTAAGGCTCATAATACGGTTGCCGTTCTGGATGTTTTCTTTCTCATTGAATGCAAATTCAAGAGTAAACGGTCCATTGAGACGAAGCTTATCATTTTCGTGGAAGTAAACCTTACCGTTTAAGCCTTTGCCTGCTACGCCGTCAACATCCTTATTGCCCCATACATCATAGCGCATGCCTTCCAGAGATTTCTCCGGATATTTTACAACAGGATCTGTGTTTGTGTAGATAGACTGATCTACCCAGTCCCAAATAAATCCACCTACAAGGTTCGGATATTTATCAATAATGTTCCAGTAATCTTCCATATTACCTGTGGAGTTACCCATGGAATGCGCATACTCGCAAAGGATAAATGGTTTGGTGCCTTTCTTTCCGAAATATTCAACGGTCATTGGATGGGCATACATTTCGGAATGTAAATCTGTGTACTGGTTATCGGTCTCATAATGAACCAGTCTTGTGCTGTCTTTTTCATGGATCATCTCAGCGCCGGCGCCATAGTTCTCTCCAAGACCAGCCTCATTACCCATAGACCAGAAGATTACAGATGCATGGTTCTTGTCTCTCTCAACAACGTGCTCGATACGATCGAGAAGCATTGTTTTCCATTCTTCTCCATTTCCAGGAATATGAATATCATTGGCAAACAAGCCATGAGACTCGTTGTTTGTCTCATCCATTACATAAATACCGTATTCATCGCAAAGCTCATAGAAACGTGGATCGTTTGGATAATGAGAGGTACGAACAGCATTTATGTTGTGCTGTTTCATCAGTTCAAGATCTTTTCTCATCATCTCTTCTGTCGGAACACGTCCTACAGATGGATCCATCTCATGACGGTTCGTACCACGAATGCTGAGCGGCTGACCATTGATCAGGATTCGTGTATTTGTTGTTCCATCATCTACAACCTCAATCTCACGGAAACCAATCTTAATTGCAGTTGCTTCTACTTCTGTTTCGCCATTATAGAGACAAAGTGCAAGCTGATACAGGTTCGGATGCTCTGCGGACCATTTCTCCGGATTCTCTACATTGGCCTTCAAAGTAACCTCTGCATCTTCACCGTCAAATGAAACAGCTGATTCCAGGCCGTCTACTGCTACTTCATTTCCCTCTGCATCAAACAGCTTGGCTTTTACTTTATAATCTGCCCCTTCTACATCTTTAAATTTACGAAGGAATGTTTTGACGCTTAACTCAGCGTCTTTGTATTCTTCATCAAGGTCCGTCTCTACCTTGAAATCGCGGATTTCTGCTGCGTCTTTGCTTGTGAGATAAACATCACGGAAGATACCTGGCAGACGAAGGAAATCCTGATCCTCTAACCAGCTGCCGTCACTCCATCTGTAAACCTGCACTGCGATAGTATTTTCACCTTCTTGAAGATAAGGAGTGATATCAAATTCAGAACGTGTAAAGGAGTCTTCACCATATCCAACTTCCTGTCCGTTTACCCAAAGATAAAATGCGGATTCTACAGCCTCAAAGTTCAGGAATACTTCACGATCTTTCCATCCTTCTTCCAGCTGGAAGCTTGTACGATATGTTCCTACAGTATTGCCTTTTTTCATAGCCTGTCCTGGCTCTAACTCTTCGGTATAGCTCCATGGATATGTAATGTTAGTGTACATCGGGTTTTCATATTTGAAAGTTCCGTCTTCGTTTTTTACAACGTTCCAGTTACTTGGAACTTCAATATCATCCCATGCACTGTCATCAAAATCAGTACCCTGGAAATCAGTTGGTTTCTCTTCCAGCTTAGCAAAATTGAATTTCCATGTTCCATTTAACAGCTTGTAATATTTGCTGTCTTCTTTTTTCATAGTTTTTGCTGCTTCCAAAGACTCAAATGGGAAGAAAGTAGCTCTTGCCTTTTGTTTGTTTACCTGAGTGATTTCCGGATGTCCATCCCACTCATCCCCCGAAAACTGAACTGCTGTTTCTGCTGCAAAAGCTTCCATTGCCGGAGAGCCCATTGCCATAGCTGCAGTCATAATAGATACACCCGCAACAAATTTCCTCTTGTTCATATCCTATCTCCTTTAATATTTTTACACTGGCGCGCTGTGTATTTATTTGTATATTATCACACGTTTTTCTAACAGTATATAGAATATTCTTGTAAAATATATCAAAATCCTACTTTTAATTTGATGTTTTTTTTGCATATTGTCATGTTTTAACGTATTGGCATGGATAAGTATTTGTGTCTTGCGTACATCTCATATCTGATGGATTTATTATCATTGCTATAAATCAACCACTTATGCAAAATGGGGTACAAATGGGGTACGCCCCTCATTTCCCCTTGCATTCCTCTCCCAAATGTGCTTCATGCCCGTTGAAAAGCCCGTAAAAATAAGGTCTTAAGCGGCTTTTCCGCCGATTCCCGGCGCAAAATGAATCGAGTGTTTGTGACCTTCCACTCGTAAAACAAAACTAAAGGAGACAAATGAATATGAAAAACAAAGGTACTCTGTTTCTGGTACAGGCAGCTCTGATTGCGGCCGTCTATGTTGTACTGACACTGGTGTTTGCACCGTTTAGCTATGGAGAAATCCAGGTTCGAATTTCCGAAGCCCTGACCATTCTTCACACCAGCTGCCATTCCCGGACTTTTTGTCGGCTGTATCCTCGCCAACCTGCTTGGCGGTGCCATTCCTCTGGATATTGCATTTGGAAGTATTGCCACCCTTATCGGAGCTGTATTTACTTACAAACTTCGTAACAGCAGCAAATGGCTGGCACCAGTTCCACCAATCGTAGCCAACGCTGTTCTGGTACCCTTCGTACTTCGTTACGGCTATTCCGTCAATCTTCCGATTCCACTTATGATGCTTACTGTAGGTGCCGGAGAGATTATTTCCTGCGGAATCTTTGGAATGGTACTTCTCACAGCCCTTTCCAAGTACAAGAACACACTGTTTGGTAAACAGGCTGCTGCAAAATAAACTTTCATGTGTTAGGGGCTGTCGGTTAATACCACATTTCGGCATCCCCAGTAGTAATTGAAAGGATCCCAGCAAGGACAAGGCTTGTTAGCTTTCTGCCTTGCGAGGGATCCTTTTTTCTATAAAAGATGAAATTTATTTTTGGCCGCAAAAATCCCTTGTCTGGATTTTTACAGCCGCACTTTTGATCAGGCTGTTTTTTCCGTTGTTTTTCCCTCAAACTTCTTTAGTTTTTCATTGAGAAAACGACAGTATTTATTTATATTCCTTCCGATTGCATACAACATGAATTCTTTGTACACTTTATCTGCAGAACGGTAATTAAAACGCCTAAAGTTTTCGTTTTCTTTGATATCACCGAAATGTCCTTCTGTCTGGATCGAACGTGTCTGCCGTTTTAGGATCCCACGCTCACTTTGGATGTTTGCATGGGATTTTTCACGCAGTTCATCCCACTGCTAATTGATCTTCATTACCTTGTTTCTTTCAGTATCCTTTTCAGCATTATATTTATACAGACAGCGTGCTTTATGTTCGCATCCACTGCAGTCAGCGCAGCCGTATACCTCAAAGGTCTGGGTATAACCATTCTGTTCTTTTGTTTCCGTCCTTATGTGACGCAGTTCACGCCCGTCATGGCAGATATAAAACTGTTCATCTTCAAATACTTCGACCCTCATGTTGTAATATTTACTGATATCTTCCGCATATGCACGTGTTTTACGTTTCTCATGATCCTGCAGTTTTATATAACTTTCTATCCCTTTTTCTTTTAAATAAAGCAGATTCTTCTCACTGCAGTATCCGCTGTCAGCAGTCATCTCTTCCAGGACGCTGCCAAAAGCCTTCTGGTGCTTTTCCAGGACCGGGATCAGGGTATTGTAATCCGTCCGGTCATTACTTACGTAACCGTGAACGATGAAATAATTTTCCACAGCGATCTGTACGTTGTACGCCGGCTTTAACTGCCCGTTCAGCATATGGTCCTCTTTCATCCGCATAAAAGTAGCTTCCAGGTCTGTCTTTGAATAGCTGTTCCGGTCTTTTCCCATGATCTCGAAGCATTCTTTATATCCCATCAGACGCTGGCCGAGATGCTCCAGTTCCTCATACAGCTGCTGGATCTCAGGTTTTCTTTTTCCTTTTCCATAAACGAACTCAATCCCTTCTCCAGAGGCAATCGTATTAAGGTTCTTCTGAAGCTTCCGTATTTCAAGCGGAGAGCAGTTATCAATCTCAATGACTGTATTATTTGCAAGTTTCTTATGTTTTGACAGCTTCCTTTTCCGGTTCTTTTCTATAACACTGCGGACTTTATCCATTCCCTCAATCACAAACATCTGTGCATTCCCGATATCATACCTTGGCCCATAGCCATTCTCCTGCAAAAATGTATTATACCGGGTAAAGGTCAGCTCGATTGAGTCCAGAAGGCCAGCCAGATGGTAATTGATCGTACCACGCCAGACAAACGTATAACGGTTTGCATTGGCTTCAATCTTAGTCCCATCGATAAAAAGTTCTTTCAGTGTAACAAGGCCTTCTTTTTGAAGCCGGCGCAAAAACTGGTAATTAAGATCATCCAGTATTTCAGAAGTCAGCTTTTTCCCTTTGAACTCATAAAAAGCATCCCGTTTTGGTTTCTGCCCACGGGTCAGCCAGATAAAAGCCAGATCTCTTTCACATAATTCTACAATACGGTCAACAGAACGTACCCCACGCATGTTTGCGTAAGTAACTACAGCATACATCATGATTGGGTTATACCCGGTTCTTCCCTTATCTGAACAATTGGCCAGCAGGCCAGAAAAATCTAAATCCTCCATCACTTTTTTCAGGGTATAGACTGGATCGTCGTCGGGTAAACCCAATTCATAGAAATTAAAGTTAATTTTCCGTTGCCCTAATTCAAAAAAGTCAGTATAATAATTAGTTGTTAGCATAGTTACATTATAACATGTAACGGAGAGAAAGATGGTTGTCGGTAACCATCTTTTTTTCTTTTTATGGTAAAAAATTTGGGGAGGGTGTGACTCGGTATGAGTCACACCCTCCCTCTCTTAGAACTGTCTATTTCCCGACAGCCCCTTATTTGTTTTCATATTCTTCTACATTGTCCAATGTAACCTTATGGTACGGAATCCGTACATATTTTCCATTAAGCAGCGGAATCTCATCTGTTTTTCCATTTGTGGCGATCGCAAAAGCAAGATTCAGCATTTCCTGTGCCTGTCCTTCTTTATCATTATAGACGGTTCCAAGCATCTCTTCATTCTTTACTGCATTCAGCCCTACATCTGTACCATCAATCCCCACTACACCGGGCCATTCCTCTTTTGGAATCTGAGATGCCTTTAAGGCATCGATTGCACCCAGCGCCATATCATCATTATTCGCAATGATCAGTTCAATCTTATTGTCAAACTGAGTCAGCATGGCTGCTGTTTTGGTCTGCGCCTGTGCTCTGTTCCAGTTGGCAATGGCATATCCCAGTTTCTCTGTTTCCACACCTTTTTCAGCCATGGTATTTACAGAATATTCTGTGCGCACAATGGAGTCCTGATGTCCGGCTTCGCCCTCAAGCACTACATACTGGCAAATGCCATCTCCATTTTTATCCATAGAAGAATCTGTCTTAAAAGCATCTGCTGCCAGTTCCCCTTCCAGTGTTCCTGACTCTGAAGCATCTGCCCCCACATAATACAGTTCCGTCCAGCGTTCCAGATCCTCTGCAACCAGTTCACGGTTAAAAAATATAATAGGAACATTATTATTCTCTGCAAGATCCGTGATTGTGGTAGGCTCTGTACGGTCTACCAGATTTACACATATCACATCGCATCCTTTATCGATCAGGCTCTTAACCTGTTCATTCTGCGTCAGCTGACTCTGAGAAGCATCCATGATCTCCATGTTGATCGCCACGCCGCTTTCCTCTTCTTTGTCTGCTGTATATTTCGTGAATTCCGCCATCATTTCCGAAAGGAATGTGTCATACTGATCGTATAAAGTAACTCCTATTTTTATATTTTTGATTGTCTCTTCTTCACTGCTCTTACATCCTCCGACATTAACAGCCACAATACATAAAACACCTGCCAGCACCAGATATTTCCTGCACATTTCTTTTCCCCCGTCCATCTTATCTGTTTTCGTATAACATTATCTTACAGTTGGAAAAAGAATCTGACTTGTCTCTTCCGCATACAGATTCTCTTTTGTTACTCTGAAAAAATCAACTTCTACCTGTTCCATTTTGTCAGTATGATATCTTGCCATTTGTGCAGCCAGAACCATACTCTCATATCCCATATAATATTCATTGGGAACTACAAGCTCCCGGATCAGCCCTTTATCCAGATAATATACCGTTTTTTCAGAGCGTCCTTCTCCATAGATCCGCCAGGAAACCCCTTCATTGTCAAAGAGCATCTCAACTGCCTTTTCTGTATCATCATTCTCCAGCGAAATTACTGCATTCACCTGATTATTGACAAAATACTCTGCATTTCTGATTTTCTTATTAAGCTCATTTTCAGAAAACACCCAGGAAATCTCCACTCCTGCTTCTTCCAGACGTTCCTTTACTCCCTTCAGACGCTGTCTCATTCCAAGCTGACTCTGATTTCCACTGAAAATCCCAACCCTTGTCTCTCCGGCTTCGATTACCGCATCTGCCAGACTTTCTCCGAATTTTATATGATCTGTCATTACAGAAGTATAAAGTGTATCTGTTTCTATTCCCGTTTTCACCAATACTACCGAGTCTGCAGCTACTCCCTGCAAAACACTGTCAGCTTCGCCGGAATAGGGTTCAACGATTATCCCATCTGCCCCTCCTTCCAATTCACGCTTTACAATCGTATTCTCCTCCTGAACATTCTGAAAACTTCCTGTCGACACCAGATTCAGGTGTACCTGATTATCCTCAGCTCCCTGTTCCAGTCCTTCCCGGAACGCATTCCATCTGGTATTACTGCTGTCATTTACGATCACTGATACAGAAATATAATCGTCATCTTTTCCCTGATTGACCATTCCGTAAGCACTGTATATGATTACAGATAAAATCACTGCCAGGAAGAGGATTGCGGATATTCTGTTCTTTTTCATTCCGCATCCCCCTTTCTGTCTGCTAAATGATAATCCTTTCCGCTCTCAAGGAGTTTCTGGGTTTCTGCCGTATACGGAACATATGGAATGTGAATCTGCACCAGCATTCCCTCATCCGGACAGCTATGAATAATCAGTCCATATCCTTCTCCGAAACGAAGCTTCAGACGGCTGTGCACATTAACCAGACCAACTCCTGATCCATGTTTATGCGGCCGTTCTTTTCCGTTGAGAAGTTCTGCTGCTTCTTCCTCAGGCATACCCAGTCCGTTGTCCTCTACTTCCAGATAAATATCCCCATCCTTTCTGTAACCGCGGACATGAATCTCTCCTTCTCCGTCCATAAATTCCATTCCATAATAAATGGCATTCTCAAGTAATGGCTGGAGAACCAGCTTCACAATACAGCCATCCAGTATCTCTTCCTCAATCTGAAAATCTATTTCAAAACTGTTCTTATATCTGATCTTCTGGATATTCATATAGTTCTGTGCATGCTTTACTTCATCTTCTATCCTGATCACTGTTTTTCCTTTACTCAGACTGATACGGAACAGACTGGCAAGCTGTGTAATCATAAATACTGCATCATCATACCGCTCTCCCGTGATCATCCAGACAATAGAATCCAGTGTATTATATAAGAAATGCGGATTGATCTGCGACTGCAGTGCATCAAGCTCACTCTTCCGTTTCTCTTCCTGTTCCACGACAATATCATCCATCAGCTGCCGGATCTGGGCAACTGTAGACCGGAGAGTTTTTCCCAGATGTTCTACTTCCATGGAACCTCCTATATAAATATCCGGATCCATATTTCCGGTTTCCCACTCCTTCACAGAATTATTCAGACGGCGCAATGGTTTTGATATTCTTGCAGATACCATCTGATTCAGTATCACCACTGCCAGCACTGTCAGAGCCACCAGAAGAACTACCAGATTTCTCATACCGGTCATTCCCATACTGAAAGATTTCATAGGGACCACACTGACCAGTTTCCATCCTGTATAACTGATGGTCTTTACTGTAACCAGCCGCTTTTCACCATGAAAATTTTCCTTTACAGTAGAATCCTCATATCCTGCTGCCTTATCATTATTTTCCTGATATAATCCCATAGGGATAAGATTTTGCTTCGGATGATAGATGATTTCTCCGTCAGATGCCATCAGATATACATATTCACCGGAAGTATCTGTGTTTGCCTTCTCAAGAAGCTGCTCAATACTGCTGTAATTCATATCAACCAGAAGAACGCCCTGCATGGAACTGCCATTTCTGGTGAGCTCTACCGTACGGCTCAAAGACACCACCCAGTAATATCTGTAAGATGGATCATCAAAGAGATTCTGCACATGGGGTGTGGAGAAATGAAAATTTTCCAGTTCTCCGGCTGCATCCTGAAACCATTTCTGCGACTTTACATCAACACCATTTTTCTCTGTTGCAATAGGAGACGCCTCCGTCAGCTTTCCATCATTTGTGTAACATGCCACACTGATCAGCTTATCTTTATTAGCCTCATATAAAAGAGTCATGGCATCCTCAAGGCTCTCACTTCCAATATCTGTATTCTTGATCACACTATAATACATGGCATCTGAAATACGACGCATATTTCTCAGATAATCTTCCAGATTTATTGCAGTCTGATTGATCAGCTGTCTGGAATTCTCTACTGTAAGATTCTCTGCCTTTTTGCTGAACTGTTGATAGAGCATAACCCCCAAAAAGCACATACAGCATACAGACAGAAGTGTAAAAGAAACCGATATAGTCATCTGCATGCTTCTTATTTTTTTTCTCCTGTGAGATAATAATTTTTTAATCTTTTTCACTGATGCTCCTGCTCCTGCTCCTGTAGCAAAATATGTTTTATTTATCCCTGACTGTTCGCAGTACGGTATTTAGACGGTGACATACTGTACTGTTTTTTAAACGCGTAACTGAAATAATTAGGATCTGCATACCCCACTTTTTCTGCAATAATATAAGTCTTATCACTGGTAGTCATGAGAAGCTCCACTGCTTTTTCCATTCTGTAATCTGTCAGAAAACTGATAAATGTTTTACCTGTTTCTTTTTTAAAGATCGTAGAAAAATATGCAGCACTCACACCCAGTTCACGACATACGGATTCTATAGTAATGTTTCTGTCGCTGTAATGTTCCTGCACATATTCCACAGCTCTGGAAACAAAAGATCTGGTACTTGCCTGCCGTTCCTGCTGAACGGTTTCCTGTAACTTCTCACAGACTTTCAGAAGCCACTGCTCCAGTTCCTTCGGGGATTCCATCTGCATGCACTTATCAAAAGCTTCCCCCTTTTCACCGTAAAATTCAACACTGTCCAACTGATTGTTATTGCAGAAACGAAAAAGTTCTGTAAGAAGTCCCATAATAAAAATCTGATATTTCTGCATAGTAGTTCCATCCTGAAGAAACCTGCATACACAGTGACTGATTTCTGTTTCCAGTTCTTCCCTTGTTCCCATACGGATTCTTTTAAGAATCTTCTGTATTTCCTGTTCCTCCCAACGTTCATCCACATTCTCCATAGGATCAATTTCCGCAATATTGATCGCACGCGCATTTCCATAGATCACGCGATAGGAAACAGCACTCCTTGCACCCTGCCATGACAGCCGGATATCCGGCAGATTGTCACATACATATCCGATCCCTGCAGTTACCGTTGCTTCACATACATGCTTTGCCAGACGACAGAACTGATCCATAAAATCCGTAAACGCAGTAATCTGTTCCTGTTCTTCAAACTGTGTGATTACCACAATATCTCCCAGATACATCAGAATCCTTGATTTCCATTCCCCTTCCATATGTTCTTCTGCCAGCTTTTTCACTGATACCCCCAGCAAAAAAGGATTCATATTCTGTGGAATATCTGTAGTGCTGATATGTAAAATAGAAACTACATAACAGGGGCCGGTAAGATCAATCTGATAGTTAGAAAGATATTTTTCAACCTCCCCCTCAGGAATACGTCCGTCAATCAGAGAGGTATAGAAATTTTCCTGAAGAATCGGAAGACTTTCCATGTAATATTCTCTCAGCTTATCCACATTTCTCTTCTCATCCATCTCCCGCCCTATCTTCTCGTGGATACGCCCGAATACCTCTTTCAGGTTTCTGGCATCAATGGGTTTCAAAATATATTCCTCCACTTCAATCTGAATTGCTTCTTTTGCATATTCAAATTCATCAAAACCTGAAAAAATAATAATCTTGACTGTGCGATAAAGTTCTTTCAGCTTACGACTCAGCGTGAGGCCATCCATATATGGCATCTTAATATCAGTCATTACCACATCCGGCTGTAGTTCCTCTGCCATTTCCAGAGCTTCCACACCGTTGTGTGCATAACCCACAATCTGAAATCCCATGCTTTCCCAGTCCATTTTTTTCATAATAATCTGGATAACATCTTCCTCATCATCCACAAGCAGTACCGAATACTTCTCCATCTCTACACCTGTCTCTAAATTTCTGTTTTTTGTCCTGTAACTGTTCAGCGCCTTCACAATCAGCACTCTACTAAATGGTTATCTTATTTCTTCTTATGTGAATTCGGAGCTCCGTATTTATCATTCATACGTTTCCATAAAATACCGAATACTACAAACCACACCGCAATTTCCACAACTGCCGCATGGACACTGAAGTACATTAAGATTGCCATAACAAAAGAACCTGCCGCAAGAAAAAGTATCAGCTTTCCTGATTCTGCCACATATTTCTCTTTGTCCTTAAGCTTCTTTCCATTATCTTTCCCTGTGATGGATTCTGTATCATGAAATATCAGCAGACGGGCTGCATAATATCCAAGAACAAGAGTCATCATCAGCGGAATCATTACGTTTGATAAATAACTGTTTCCCATTTTTTATTTCTCCTCTTTTTATTTCGCAGCTGTATATATAAAGAAAGGACCGTCGTACCAAAACGGCGGCCCTGTATGTAACATTATATACTTTTTATTATTTTCTTGCAATGTATTTTCTGATATCCAGTGAAATAGCAATGAAGATGATAACACCAAGTGCGATGTACTGAGCGTATGCATTTACTCCCAGGAACTGAAGTGCTGCTTTCAGGAATTCGAATACTGCAACACCGACCAGAGCGGAAGATACTTTACCACGACCACCGGTTACAGATACACCACCGATAGTACAAGCTGCGATAGCTTCCATTTCATAACCATAACCTAACTGAACAGATGCACCGCCGGCTTTTGCACCCATCATAAATCCTGCAAGACCATACATAGCTGCTGCTTTTGCATAGATAATGATAAGAGTTTTCTTAACCGGAACACCGGCAACTTCTGCAGCCTGTGGGTTACCACCGATTGCATACATATATTTTCCATGACGGGTCATGTTAAAGATAAACCATGTAATAACACCAACCAGGATTGCGATCCATACCAGATAGCTCATTCCAAGGAATTTACCTGTAGCAAGTCCTGTATACTCACTTACATATCCTCCAAGAGGAGTTGCATTTGTATAAATACTGCAGATACCATAAACGATTTCCATCATAGCCATTGTGGAAATGAATGGCGGTACGTTCAGGTATGCGATAAAGAAACCTGTTACCAGACCGAATGCTGCACAGATCAGCATAACGATCAGAAGTGCAAGCCAGATGTTTAACGGTTTCATACCCGGATAGAATTTAGCGGAATAATCCATTTTCTGGAGCAGTGTACCTGCAATACATCCGCCGAAACCAATCATACGACCTGCGGAAAGGTCACATCCTGCTGTAATGATACATCCGGCAATACCAAGTGCGATTACCAGACGGAAACTCATAGTTGCAAGAATATTAGTAAGGTTGTTTGTTGTTATGAAGTTTGGTCTTGTGATTCCTGTGAATACGATAAGGCAAACCATGATGATGATAACACCATAATTTGTCATAATCTCTTTAAAGCTTAATTTCTTTTTACCCATTATTTTTCTCCTCCCATCATCAGAATTTTGTAGCATAACTCATAACATGTTCCTGAGTCATTTCGTTTTCCTCTGTAAGTTCTCCGCGCATCTTTCCGTTACACATTACATAAACACGGTCAGACATACCAAGCAGCTCTGCCATTTCTGAAGAAATCATGATAATGGCTTTGCCTTCTGCTGCCAGGTCGTTCATGATCTCATAGATCTCGTGTTTTGCACCAACGTCGATACCACGGGTAGGCTCATCCATGATCAGGATATCCGGATCATTTGCCAGCCATCTTGCAACGATAACCTTCTGCTGGTTACCACCGGACAGGTTTGCGATATGCTCCTGCATATTCGGAGTCTTGATACGCAGCTTCTTGATACTGTCATCTACGATTCCGTTGATCGTCTTATGATCAAGTACAAATCCGGCTTTCAGATGTTTGTTATAAATAGAAACACCTACATTATCCTTGATGGAAAGACATCCAAAAATACCATTTCCACGTCTGTCCTCTGTGATCAGACCGATTCCGGCTTTCATAGCATCTGCCGGATGTTTGATATTTACTTTTTTGCCTTTAATATAAATTTCTCCGGATTTGATCGCTCTCATTCCGAAAACGCCTTCCAGAAGCTCTGTTCTCTGAGCTCCTACCAGACCACCAAATCCAAGAATCTCACCTTTGCGGAGTGTGAAAGATACATCCTGGAATGATTTCTCATGGATAGAACTTAAATTCTTTACTTCCATGACCACTTCACCTGGTTTATTCTTTCTTTCCGGATATACATTGGTCAGCTCACGTCCTACCATTTTGGTAATGATATCTTCTGTAGTCATTTCAGCTGCCGGCCAGGTTCCTACATATGTACCATCTCGCATGATGGTGATATCATCTGCAATACGTTTGATCTCATCCATCTTATGAGAAATGTAAACCATGGCAACACCCTTATCTCGCAGATCATTCATGATCCTGAAAAGAGCTTCTACTTCGTTATCTGATAATGAGGATGTAGGCTCATCAAAGATTACCACCTTCGCATTATGTGAAACTGCTTTTGCAATTTCTACTGACTGCATCTGTCCGATAGAAAGATCACCCAGAAGAGCCTTCGGATCAAAATCCATCTTAACTTCTTTCAGCCAGTATGCTGTATCTTCATACATCTTTTTATGGTCAATTACCTGTAAAGGACCGTATTTCTTTGTAGGAAAACGTCCAAGGTAAAGATTTTCCGCTACTGTTCTTGCCGGAACCGGCTGTAACTCCTGATGTACCATTGCGATACCATATTTCATTGCTTCATCAGGATTATTAACTACAATTTTCTGTCCATCTAAGTAGACTTCTCCGGCATCCATTTTGTAAATACCGAATAAACATTTCATCAAAGTAGACTTTCCTGCACCATTCTCTCCCATGAGAGCATGTACTGTACCCGGACGGAGTGACAGCTGTACATTATCAAGTGCCTTAACACCTGGGAAAGATTTGCAGACGCCCTTCAGCTGCAGTTTGTACTCAGACATATTTCTCCTCCCTTTCCCTTTTCTCACAGAAAAGTACGGGTGCCTTTTAAGTCACCCGCACCTTTCTGAGCAAGATCAATTAAATTATTTTGTCATTTCTTTAATATCAGCTACGTTGTCTGTAGTTACTTTTACGTAATCACAGCCGATGTAATGTTCATTTTCTTCGCCTGCAAGATATTTAACAGCTGCATCTGCTGCTGAATGAGACTGAGAAATATGATCATTAAATACTGTACCTGTCATTTTGCCTTCTTCTACTTTATCAAGAGCCTCGGACAGAGCATCTACACCTACAAGGAAGATGTCATCGCCAACTGTACGTCCGGCAGCTTCGATAGACTGAAGAGCACCAAGTGCCATAGCATCGTTGTTACAGAATACAACTTCTACATCATCACCAAACTGGCTTAAGTCGTTAGCAACAAGCTGCTGAGCTGTAGCCTGATCCCAGTTACCTACCTGATCGTCAAGCTGGTTAACTTCAAGTCCTGCATCCTCAAGAGCTTTTACAGAGAATTCTGTACGATATTTAGCATCAACGTTCTCCGGGTCACCTTCGATCATGATATAATCAACTTTTCCGTTTCCGTTCTTATCAATTGTGTCAAGACCAAGATCAGCAATGATCTCACCCTGCATTGTTCCGGACTGACGAGCGTCGCATCCTACATATGTAACGTTCCAGCCATTGTCTTCCCATCTCTTCTCTTCATCTTCGCTTGGCTCACGGTTTACATATACAAGCGGAATATTAGCTGCTACTACTTTATCTGTAATGCTCTCTGCAGAGGAGGAGTTTACAGGGTTGATGATAAGTAAATCTACACCATCAGCAATGAAAGCGTCGATCTGATTGGACTGTGTAGCCTGGTCATTCGCACCATCCTGGATTGTAATGTTGTCTTTAGAGAATCCAAGTTCGATCAGATAGTTTTCCAGTTCTGTACGGAACAGAGTCATGAAGTTATCAGAGAACTGATAAATACAAACGCCAACTTTTTTGTCTGATAAATCTACATCAGGTTTTTCTGTATCATCTGCAGCATCATCTTTCTTCTCGTCAGCTGTTTCCTCTGTTGCTGTGTCATCAGACGCGAATACAGGCATTGCCACCATAGATGATGTGATCATTGCTGTTGCAAGTACTAAGCTCACTAATTTTCTTTTCATTGTAAATACCCTCCTTGAATTTACGTTTGATTTGTTTATTAAACACGCAGAGCCTTTGCCAACGCTTACCCTCTTGCGTGCCCGTTTGTTTTACTGTGATTGTATTATAACAACAGGTTCTTAAAAAAACTATACAAAATACTTCTGTTTTTCTTTGAAATCCTTTTGTTTTTATATAAATTGCCAATGATTTTTTCAGGTTATATTTTTTCTATTGTGATTTTTCCATATTATTTCCTATTATATGCAGCCAAAAAGCCACTCTGCAGATTATTCGTCCACAGAGCAGCTCTTCTTATCTTAATACGTGTTTGTTGTTCTGTCCGGAACAATAGCGGACATTCTTATCCGATACTTACGGTAATACTACCTTTGATTCTTCCATAGATGCATCTACGTCACTTGTAGAGATCGGTTTTAATGTATAAGTATAGGAATAAGTCTGGTTTGCCGGGATCTGATACTTGTCAGGTGGTTTCGCACCCCATGAGTTGTCTCCACCAAGACCCATCTGCTTGTAATTCAGTCTCCAGATCACGCTATCGCTTTCCGGAAGCAGATAAGAGTGAAGGCTGTTTGTCAGCTGCTCAGGTGTGTACTCAAGAGCATTGAACTCAATCGGTGTAAATGATTTTGCAAGCAGTCCGATACCGTCATCATTAGTCATGCTTACCCATCTTACCAGTATTTTACGCACAAAAAAACCAGCTAGATGATAGCTGGTTTTTACTGCACCTTCAAAACTACATACATGTTGACATTTCCTTGAGATTCATTCTTCCTGC
>OGOE01001157.1_pt1 | contig 18125 bp, 17 predicted proteins | sample 1552611 | NCBI WGS metagenome assembly OGOE01 (sample SAMEA2580129, study PRJEB22360) | human gut metagenome | biome: human gut; feature: human-associated habitat; material: faeces | place: Denmark | collected 2008/2010
CGAAGCAGACGCTGGGAGCCGCAACCCGGGCTCCTTATTATTTTTTTTTTTTTCGACAAAAAGATACATCAAATCGAAAAGAGCCTCCCCTTTCGGGAGGCTCTTCCGTCTTCACATCACGCGGCAGGGAACATCTTTTCCCAGGTGTCCTTGCCCACGGAGCCGTCGGAGGTCAGGCTGTGGCGGGTCTGGTAGCGCTTGACGGCGGCGACGGTGCTGGTACCGAACCTGCCGTCGGTGGTGAGCCGCTCGCCATCGGTGTTGAGCTTCTGCTGCACCAGCCGGACGCAGCCGCCCGCGCTGCCGCTCCGCAGCACGATGCCGGGGTAGGGGACGGTGAGGCCGTGTTTGGCCGTGTAGCGGGCGTAGAGCACGTTCCAGGTGTTCGCGCCCACTTTGCCGTCCTCTTTGAGGCCGTACCGGAGCTGGAACTCCCGGACGGCCTTCTCGGCGTTTGCGCCGAACTTTCCGTCTACGGTGAGGGCGGCGTGCCAGGTGCAGCTGTCCCGGATGCCGTTGAGCCAGGTCTGCACGAGGGCCACGTCCGGGCCGGAGCTGCCGCGCTGGATGAGCGAGTAGTAAGCAGGAATTGCCATAGTGTTGTCACACTCCTTCCGCGCTCATCCTATGCGGCGTGCCGATGGCCTGTTCACCCGGCCAGCACCACGTCCTCCCGGGGCGCGGTGAGGCCGCCCCACCACTCCACGAACCGGAACCGGACGATATACTCCCCGCAGACAAGGTCATTTTCGGCAGGCGTGTCGTACCCGCCGCAGGCTGACCGGCAGAGCCCCGGGTAGAGCACGCACCACCAGTTCCGGCCCGCCCGCCGCGTCCCGATGTCCAGCCGCACCGCGTCGTACCGCCCGGCGGGCAGAGCCCCGCCGTCATAGCGCCGGGTGGGAAAGTACATCTTCACGAGGCAGGCTTTCACCGGTGCGCGGATGCCGAGAGAGGCCAGTGTCTGGCGGGCCGTCAGCTCGAAGCGGACGAGGTTTTCCGCCGCCCACGCCCGGGCATCGGCCCGGCTGTCCGCCGGGCAGGCTTCGTCGGTGAGGGCCAGCACGGCGTCCCGGACAGCCAGCTTCGCGCTCTGGTCGCGCACGGAGTCGGTGTCGGCCCGGATGTGGAGCCGCAGGGTGTCGGCGGCAAGCTGATCGGCGGTAATGAGCTGGCTCTGCGCCCAGCCTGCCCCCAGCGACAGCAGAAGACAGAACAGCAGCGAGGCGCACAGCGCCCCCATTTCGCGGCGGGATGACATAAAAAACAGGCCCCCTCATGGAAAGTTTATCCAGAGGATGGGCCTGTTTTTAGAAAATTATTCTTTAATTTTTCAGCGACTGCATCGGGGCGGGGAGTCTGCCGCCGCGGTTGATGAAGACGGAGGGGTCACGCTGGTTGACCGGCATGATGGGGCCGTAGCCCAGCAGGCCGCCAAAGTCCAGCACTTCGCCCGCCTTGCGGCCGATGGCCGGGATGACGCGGACGGCGGTGGTCTTGCTGTTGACCATGCCGATGGCGGCTTCGTCGGCGATGAGGGCGCTGATGACGGCAGGGGTGGTGTCGCCGGGGATGATGACCATGTCGATGCCCACAGAGCAGACAGCCGTCATGGCCTCCAGCTTTTCAATGGTGAGGCAGCCGCACTCGGCGGCGTGGATCATGCCGTCGTCCTCGCTGACGGGGATGAAAGCGCCCGACAGGCCGCCGACGTGGTTGGAGGCCATGACGCCGCCCTTCTTGACGGCGTCGTTGAGCAGGGCGAGGCAGGCAGTGGTGCCGCAGCAGCCGCAGGTCTCAAGGCCCATCTCCTCGAGGATGTTGGCCACGCTGTCGCCCACGGCGGGGGTGGGGGCCAGCGACAGGTCGATGATGCCGGCGGGTACGCCCAGCTCTTTGGAGGCGAGGTTTGCCACCAGCTGGCCCACGCGGGTGATCTTGAAGGCGGTGCGCTTCACCAGCTCGGCCACCTGATCGATGGGGGCATCCTTGGGCAGCCGGGCCAGTGCGGCGCGGACCGCGCCGGGGCCGGAGACGCCGACGTGGATCTCGCAGTCGGGCTCACCGGGGCCGTGGAAGGCACCCGCCATAAAGGGATTGTCCTCGGGTGCGTTGCAGAAGACCACCAGCTTTGCTGCGCCGATGCACTGACGGTCGGCGGTGAGCTCGCTGGCCTTCTTGACGGCCTCGCCCATCAGCTTGATGGCGTCCATGTTCAGGCCCGCCTTGGTGGCACCGATGTTCACCGAGCTGCAGACGATGTCCGTCTCGGCCAGTGCGCGGGGGATGGACTCGATGAGGCGCAGGTCGCCCGCCGAGAAGCCCTTGTGGACGAGGGCAGTGTAGCCGCCCACGAAGTTGACGCCCACCTTCTTGCCGGCGGCGTCCAGGGTCTTGGCAAAGTCCACCGGGTCGGCGTCCGGGCAGGCGCCCAGCAGTATGGCGATGGGGGTGACGCTGATGCGCTTGTTGATGATGGGGATGCCGTACTCGGCGCTGATGTGCTCCACAGCCGGAACGAGCCGGGCGGCGCGGGTGGTGATCTTGTGATAAATTTTTTCGCAGGCTTTCCTGGGGTCCGGGTCGATGCAGTCCAGCAGGCTGATGCCCATGGTGACGGTGCGCACGTCCAGATTGTCCTGCGTGAACATCTCGATGGTCTCGAGGATGTCGCCGGTGTTCATCATGCTCATAGTAGTTTGCTCCTTAAATCGTGTGCATCGCGTCGAAAACTTCCTGGCGGGTGAGGCTGATCTGCATCCCCATCTCAGCGGCCAGAGCGTCCATCTTCTGGTGCAGCTCCTCGTGGGAGACGCTGCACTTGGAGATGTCCACCAGCATGATCATGGCGAACATGCCCTGCAGGATGCTCTGGGTGACGTCCTCGATGTTGATGTTCAGCTCACAGCAAAGGCCCGAGACGCGGGCGACGACGCCCACGGTGTCGTGGCCGATGACGGTAATGAATGCTTTCATAATTCCTACCCCTTCTATATAAATGTTGACAGAACGAAAGGCTCTCCCATTGGGAGAGGCTTACTCACCTCAAGTATAGCAGATTTCACGAAAAATGAACACTCTTTTTGGAAAAAAGAGCAGGGGAAAAGGGCAAAAGAATGTCTATCTCCCGCAGAACTTGCAAAAACCAGATGCAAACTGCCGGGCAGTGTGCTATACTTATCTATAAATATCGCCACAGGCTGAACAAAGGAGAGACAACGATGGAACAGCTTCTGAAGATCCTTGAAGACAATGCCCGGATGTCGGTGGAGGACATCGCGGCCATGCTGAATAAATCCCCCGCCGAGGTGGCGGCTATGATAGACCTGGCCCGGGCGCAGGGCATCATCAAGGGCTACAAGACCCTCGTGGACTGGGAGAAGGCCGGCGTGAACCGGGTGGAAGCCGTCATCGAGCTGAACGTCAGCCCCAAGAAGAGCCGCGGCTTTGACGAAATTGCCGCCACCATCGCCTCCTTCGACGAGGTGGAGAGCGTGCTGCTGATGAGCGGCGGCTACGACCTGCAGCTGGTCATCAAGGGCCAGACCTTCCAGGAGATCGCCCTCTTTGTGGCAAAGCGGCTGTCGCCGCTGGACGACGTGCTGTCCACGGCCACCCATTTCGTGCTCCGCACCTACAAAAAGGAGGGCCGTCTGTATCAGGACGAAGAAATCGATGAAAGAGAGTGCACCGTGCTGTGATGGATTACGATAAACTGATCGCGCCTGCCGCTGCGGCCATGCGTCCCTCCGGCATCCGCAAATTCTTCGACCTCGCCGCCGAGATGCCCGAGTGCATCAGCCTCGGCGTCGGCGAGCCCGACTTCAAGACCCCCTGGGCCGTCCGTGAGGCGGGCATTGAAAGCCTCGAGCATGGCCGCACCCGCTATACTTCCAACGCGGGCCTGAAAGAGCTGCGGGCCGAGATCGCCCGCTACCTCGACCGCCGGATGGGCCTGAAATACGACCCGGCAAAGGAAGTCCTCGTCACCGTCGGCGGCAGCGAGGCCATCGACATGTGCATCCGCACTCTGGTGCAGCCCGGCGATGAGGTCATCATCCCGGAGCCGTGCTTCGTCTGCTACGAGCCCATCACCACCCTGTCCGGCGGTGTGCCGGTCCATGTGGCCTGCCGTCAGGAGGATGAGTTCCGCCTCCGGGCCGACGCCCTGAAAGCCGCCATCACCCCGAAGACCAAGCTCCTCATCATGCCCTTCCCCAACAACCCTACCGGCGCGGTGATGGAGCGGGAAGATCTCGAGGCCATCGCGGAAGTCCTGCGCGGCACCAACATCATGGTGCTGTCGGATGAGATCTACGCCGAGCTGAACTACGGCCTGCAGAACCACGTTTCCATCGCCACGCTGCCCGGCATGGCCGAGCGGACGGTGGTGGTCAACGGCTTCTCCAAGACCTACGCCATGACGGGCTGGCGGCTGGGCTATGCCTGCGGCCCCGCGCCCATCATCAGGATCATGACCAAGATCCACCAGAGCGCTATCATGAGCGCCCCCACCACCAGCCAGTACGCCGCCATCACGGCCCTCAAGGACTGCGACGGCGAGATCGAACGGATGCGCAACGAGTACAATATGCGCCGCCGCCTCGTGGTGAAGAGCTTCAACGATATGGGCCTGAGCTGTTTTGAGCCGCGGGGCGCGTTCTATGCTTTCCCCTGCATCAAGTCCAGCGGCATGAGCAGCGAGGAGTTCTGCACAAAGCTTCTGGAGCAGAAGCATGTCGCCATCATCCCGGGCAACGCCTTCGGCGCGTCCGGCGAGGGCTACGCCCGCGTATCCTACGCCTATAGCGTGGAGCATCTGATGGAGGCCATCCGCCGCATCCGGGAGTTTTTGAACGAGAACTGTAAGTGAGGAGGAAAAAACCATGCGCGATCGTGTGACGGTCCTGGCCCCGGCCAAGCTGAATCTGGCGCTGGACGTGGTGGGCATCCTGCCCGGCGGCTACCATGCGCTGGATATGACCATGCAGGCCATCTCGCTCTACGAGCGGGTGGTCATCCGCCGCAGTCCCTACCTCGATCTGGCCCTGCCCGGCAGCAATGTCAAGCCCGGCCCGGGCAACACCGCCATCAAGGCGGCGCTGGCCTTCTTCCACTATACGGGCCTGCTGGCAGGTGCAGACATCACCGTCTATAAGAGCGTCCCTGTCCGGGCCGGTATGGCCGGCGGCAGCGCCGACGCTGCGGCTGTTCTGGTGGGTCTGAACGAGCTGTACGGCGCCCACCTGTCCATGAGCGAGCTCTGCGCTCTGGGTGTCAGTATCGGCGCAGACGTACCCTTCGCCCTCATGGGCGGCACCTGCCGGGTGCAGGGCCTCGGCGACATTATCAAGGCACTGCCGCCCCTGCCCGAGTGCTGGTTCACGGTGGTGATGCCCGGCTACGGCATCTCGACGCCGGAGGCTTTTGCGGCCTACGACAAAGTCGGCAGCAGCGTCCACCCTGACTGCGCCGCTCAGGAAGCCGCCATCCGGGCGGGCGACCTGGACGCTGTCTGTGCCGCTGCCGGAAACGCCCTCGAGGAGTGCAGCGGGGCTAAGGACAACGAGGCCATCAAGGCCGCCCTCCGGGAGAACGGAGCCGTCACCGCCCTCATGACCGGCAGCGGCGCGGCGGTCTTCGGCGTGTTCCGCACCGAAGCCGAATCCAAAGCCGCCGCCGACGCCCTCCGCGCCCGCTGGCCGCAGGTTTATACCGCCCAGCCCGTCAGGGGAGGGGCGGAGGTGCAGATACTGCGGAAGAGATGAAGCCTCGCCTTCGTACAACCTCTCAGTCGGGCTTGCGCCCGCCAAGGCCGGGTTGCGGCACCCAGCATCCGCAGCGCTTCGCTTGCGTCTTGCTGGCCGCTGCCCCAACAACGACTCCCTGCTTCCGCCACTGGCGGCGGTCGTCGTTGTTGCCCCTTGTAGGGGAGCCTCTGGCGAAGAGATAAAGTTTCCCGCTATGCCAAGGCCTCCCCTCGATAGGGGAGGTGGCATTGCGAAGCAATGACGGAGAGGTTATTCCTATAAAATGCATAACCCTCCTTCCCGTTGGGCATACTGCCCAAAGGAAGGAGGGTCTTTTTGTGCAGACCTTTTATAAAATCTGTCTCATCCTCATGATCGTCGGCGGCATCAACTGGGGTCTTGTGGGCCTGTTCCAGTTCGACTTCGTCGGCTGGCTGCTGGGCGGCAGCGCGTCCATCTGGTCACGCATCGTGTTCACGCTGGTGGGTGTGGCCGCTGTCTGCGGCATCCCGGGCCTGTTCACGGACGAGACCGGGGAATAGAGACAAAAGAAAAAAGGCTCTCATGCCGGCAGGAAATACGGCACGAGAGCCTTTTTGAAAACCTATAAAGAATCCCGCCCGGTCGTCTGCGGCAATCAAACCTACCCTTGCGGACAGGTGGGTGCTCTGTCTCCGGTTTCGCGCTTCCTCATCGAGCCTCCATGGTCGACCCATGACGGGGAGGTCTGCAATCCACCGGGGAACTCCAAGCTCCCGTTGAATGATTAGTAGGATCATATAAACCGCAACAAATCGCGCCGGGCAGGAAGTCTTTGCTGAAAGATCACTCGATCTCGAACTGGTCGCTCAGACGCTTCTCGAACAGCTTGCTGACTTCCAGCAGGGTCTCATCGTCCTCGACCACGTCGAGATACTCGCCCTCGTCGTCCTCGCCGACACTCAGGATGACCAGCTGGGCGTCCTCGTCCAGGTCTTCCTCGTTCTCGGCGTATTCGACAACGGCCAGGTAATGCACGCCCTTATGGTCCAGAGCGTCGATCACTTCAAACGTGACCTCATTGCCGTCCTCGTCCTCGAGGGTCATCAGGTCAGGCTGATATTCCTCTTCGGTCTCAGCGGCGGACTTGTTCATATCTTCTGCCATAAGTCACGTTCTCCTGTCAAATATCTAAAAAAAAAAATAGAATAACTGTCACACCCTGCCCGCTGTGCTCCCTCTGAGCTGTGGGTTCCGGGTACGCCTATAGTGTAGCGTTTTTTTGCCCGCTCGTCAAGATGTTTTTCGCATAGAAATCCAATAACAAATTTTCACGCTTTTCCCTCTCGCTTCCCGGGCCGGAATGTGATATACTATAGCGATAGCTTTTGAAAAGCCATCTTTGCTATAATATATGGACAGGGAGGCCCGATCATGAGAGCCTTGAAAAAAATAATGGCGGCACTGGCCCTGACGGCAGTTCTGGCCGGGTGCAGTGCGGACAATATCCTCTCCAGCATTCAGGGCGGAAAGGCCGACACGGTGCAGACGGTCAGCCGTCCGGCTGTGGAGTCGGCAGAGCTGCAGTTCACCCACCCGGCGGCGGGGGATACCATCGCGGTGTTCGATACCTCGGCAGGCGTGTTCAAAGCAGTGCTCTTTTCCACCGAGGCCCCACAGGCCGTGCAGAATTTCACGACATTGGCCCAGCAGGGCTTTTACAACGGCCTGACCGTCACCCGGGTGGAGAAGGACTTCGTGGTGGAGGCCGGGCAGGGCGCGGACGGCAAAGGCACCACCATCTGGAACGGGAACCGTTTCTCCGCCGAGACCACCGATAAGCTCCACCACTATTCCGGCGCACTCTGTGCGGCAGCGGACGCCTCCGGCGACTGCGCCAGCGTCTTCTATGTCATGGAGACCCTGCCGGGCAGCAGTTCGGTGACGCAGGAGCTCATCGACCAGATGAACGCCGCCGGCTGGCGGGCCGACGTGGTGAGCGCCTACCAGACGGCGGGCGGCGCACCCTACCTCGACTACACCGACACCGTCTTCGGGCAGGTGTACGAGGGGATGGAAGTGGTGGACACCATCGCCCAGACCGGCGTGGACGAAAATCAGCGCCCGACGGAGGCTGTCACCATCAACAGCGTGAGCATTGAAACGTATCAGTAAAAAACGAAAGGGACGCGGAAGCGTCCCTTTTGTTTTTGGTGTATCTTTTTGTCGAAAGCTATGATATAATGAGAATGCGGTTCATCCCCGCTATCCTTACGGGAAAGGGGGTGAAGGATGTGGAGTATCTATTTATGTTCTTGGTATCGGTTGCGGCAGATGTCGTAGGACATATTATCTGCAAGCGGTTTGACCGGTACGACGATGACCGTAAGCCCAACTAAGTGAAAAGCCCCCTTGGAGGTAGGATCTCCGAGGGGGTTTTTCCTTTTTGGGGTGTTGGACGTGGTATTTATGTTCCTGACTCTAGTATACGCGATTTATCGGAGAAGTCAAGCGCCGCACAGAAAATTTACAACCCGCTTGGAGATCTTAGATTTCCCCCGGGTGCTCTTTCCGCCACTGGATGTAGTCGTCCAATATCACCATCGCCCAGACCGGCGTGGACGAAAATCAGCGCCCCACCGAACCCATCACCATCAACAGCGTGACCATTACGAAATACGAATAAGAAGCTGTTTTTCCGCCCTCCGGGCGGTGGGACGGCTGCAAAAAATCACCCGCCAACTGGCGGGTGATCTGCGTTTATGGGGAAAAGGGACAGGTTAGGTCTTCTTTACCTGCAGAGTGATGGCGATGTAGGTCTTCCCTTTATGGGTCTTGGCTGCTACGCCTACCTTGGTCCAGTTGCTGGAATGATTGAAATTCAAGTTAGAATCCTCATTGTTCTTGGTGATATAGCCAATGAGTTCTTCCAAGGTGGTGTTCTGATAATCGTATTGGGCGATGAGGGTCAGGGTGGAGTTTCTAGAATCAATATTTACTTTGTGGTAGACCCCGTATCCTCCAATGTAGCCCTTCAGTTCGGCGTCCAGATTGGCTTTGGCAATGTCCCGCATCTCATTGTCATATATCAGACTTGCGGTGGAGGGGTTGCTTCGGATGGCCCGCATCACCTTGGCTTCGGCTTGGGCCTCCGGGTCGGAAGAACCGCCGCCACCGCTGCAGGCGGTCAGGAGCAGAAGGGTCAGTGCACCGGTCAGAAGCAGGGCAGTCAGCTTTCTCAGTTTTGTCATGTGGGTCGCCTCCAATCGTTTTTGTGTTGGGGAGTCCAGTTGTTTTTTCTCATGAAGAAGCGTCCTCTCCGGCCATCTGGTCAGGGGGTTCTTCTGCCCTCATTTTATCGGAGAAGAGCCGGTGCTGTCAAGCCGGAAAACTATACAAATTCGGCTCGGGAAAATTGTGAAAACAAACCGGAAAACGACATTTTTCTGCGGACTTCGCAACAAACTGTCCGGACTTCGCAAAGAAACTTTGCCGCAGGGGCGGCGGGGGCGTTCAGACCTCCCCCGGGTGCTCTTTCCGCCACTGGATGTAGTCGTCCAATATCACCGTCGCGCTCACCGAGTCGAGGATGCTTTTCCGCTTTGCACCGAAGGTGCCGCTCTCGTCGAGGAGGTCAGTAGCGGCGCAGGTGGTCTGGCGCTCGTCCCACATCCGGACGGGCAGGCCGCTCCAGATCTCAACGGTTTTGGCCAGCTTGCGGCTCTTGCGGGCGCGCTCGCCCTCGGTGCCGTCCATGTTCAGCGGCAGGCCGATGACGATGAGCTCGGCTTCAATCTCCTTTGCCACCTCGCAGACCCTGGCGGCAACTTTGTCCCGGGCCTTGACGGTGATCTGGGGCGTGATGGGGGAAGTCAGGAACTCGGTGCGGTCGCAGGTGGCAAGGCCGGTGCGGCTGTCGCCGTAATCTACTGCTAAAATTTTCATGCAGGTGTCCTCTTTCTGAGATGATTTTTTCTTCATTGTACCACAGAATAGATGTCGCTGCAATTTTGTGGTACAATGATAGCTGATATTAAGTCTGAGCGCGAGGCCCGGTCTTTTGCGCCACAGTGGGCCTCAGGCGTCCAGCACGACCAAAACCGGCTTGCCAATGGCTCCCCCTTTGGGGGAGCTGTCACGCCGCGGCGTGACTGAGAGGGCAAGGACGCGGACAGCGAGACTCAGGCGCAGCGATGGTATCGCCCTGACAAAGGCTTCTGCTTATCGCTGTGCGGTGGTTCTGTCATGCCGGGCTAGCCCTCTCCGTCACCTTCGGTGACACCTCTCCCAAAGGGAGAGGCTTTTGGCTCCCACGATAAAAAACTGACCCAACGGAGAGATTCACCATGTTAAAACTACTTTTAGGCGGCTCCGGCAGCGGAAAGACCACCCTGCTGTACCAGCGCATCCGGGCGCTGGCTGAGGCGGGGGAGAAGAGCATCCTGCTGGTGCCGGAGCAGTTCACCTCGTCCACCGAGGGCCGCATCCACCGGGAGCTGGGCGACGCGCTGAGCGGACTGGTGGAGAGCTTTTCCTTCACCAGCCTCGCCGAGCATATCCTGTCGGCGGAGGGCGGCTCTGCCGTCCAGACTCTCAGCGACGCGGGCCGGGCCGTGCTGGTGCGCCGCGCCCTCGAGGAACTGCAGGACAACGTCCATTACTATTACCGCCACCGCCGCTCGGCCGCCTTCTGCCAGATGGCCGCCGAGACCATCGACGAGCTCAAGAGCGCGGGTCTCTCGGGCCGGCAGCTCTATGAGCTGGCGCAGGACTGCGGCACCGACAGCGCCAAACTCAGCGAACTGGCCCTCATCTTTCAGGGCTACGAGACCCTGCTGGCCGGGACAGGCATGGACCCCTCCGACCGGCTGGAGCTGGCCGCATCCCGTCTCGAGGCCGCGCTGGCCCGGGGCGAACTGCCGGAGTTCCTGCGGGACAGGGCCGTCTTTATTGACGAGTTCGACACCTTCAACGCCCCGAAAAAGCGGCTGATGGGCGCCCTGCTGGCCTCGCTGCCCACCGTGACGGTGGCCCTCTGCGACGACGGCACCCCTCTCGTGCCGGGGGACATGAGCCTTTTCTCCGGCGCGAAGCAGGTGGCGGCGCAGCTGCGCCAGCTGGCCCGCCGGAACGGCACTGCGGTGGCCGTGCCGGAACTGCTGCGCCGGGATGTGCGCCACGCCGACGCCCCCGGCCTCGCCGCTGCGGCCCAGCTGCTGGCCGCGGGCCGGTGTGACCCGCCTCCGGCCTGTCCGGAAATAAAATTATTCGCCGCTCCCAGCCGGGAGGAAGAAGCCCGCGCCGCCGCTGCCGCCATCCGCCGCCTCATGCGGCAGGGCGTCCGCTGCGGGAAGGTGGCGGTGGTCTGCCGCGACATCTCGAAATACCGCGCCGCCGTGAAGTACGAGTTCCGGATGGCGGACATCCCCCTCTACTGCGACGAGCCGACGACGCCCGAGTTCAGCGCCCCGGCCACGGCGGTGCGGTGTCTGCTGGCCATTGCCCGGGGTGCAGAGCTGACGGAACAGCTCACCACCCTGGCCAAGACCGGCCTCTGCGCCCTCACCGAGGAAGAGGTCTGCGCCCTCGAGAACTACGCCTACACCTGGTCGCCGAATGCGGCGGCGTGGCGCGCACCCTTCGAGAAGAACCCCCGGGGCTTCGGCGATGCGGAGCCTACCGACGAGGACAGAGAAAACCTCGCCCGGGCCGAAAAGGCCCGCGCCCTTCTCATCACCGCCGCCGACGGCCTGCGCGGGAAGCTCCGCTCTGCCAACGCCGAGCAGATGAGCCGCGCCCTTTACTTCTGCCTGAAGGAGCTGGGCGCGGAGGACGCTCAGGCCGCGCAGGTGGAGGCCATCCGGGCCGAGCGGGGCATCCCCGCCGCCGAGGAAGCCGCCCGGGAGTGGAACGTGGTCATGGGCCTGCTGGATGAGATGGCGAGCCTGCTGGGCGGCCAGAGCGTCACCATCCCCGAGTACGAAGAGCTGTTCGGCCTGCTGCTGCGCTCGTCCGACCTCGGCCACATCCCCCAGACGCTGGACGCCGTGGTGCTGGCCAGCGCAGGCAAGATGCGCCTTGACGCACCGGACTATGTCTTTGTGCTGGGCCTCTCCGAGGGCGAATTCCCCGCCGCGCCCGGCGAGACGGGCCTGCTGACCCACGCCGACCGCGACGCCCTGATGGCGCAGGAGATCGAGCTTCCGGACTGCTTCGAGAACCGGGTGGTCCGCGAGCAGGTCTGCTTTTATAAGGCCCTCACCGCCCCGGCAAAGGGGCTCTGGCTCAGCTGGCCGAAGGGGCAGGGCCAGACCCTCTGCGCCGCCCTCGAGCCCATCGTGGACGTGCTGAGACCGGGTGCGCCGGAGCTGGACCTGACCGACCTCGCGGCCACTGCCGCCGACGGTCTCGACGTGCTGGGCGGCGGCTGGCCCCTGACGGAGATCGAACGCGCCAGCCTCACCGAGGCCCTTCATGCCCCCGGCGGGGCAGAACCCGAGGGCCTCGCCCTCCTGCGCCGGATGGCGGGCCGCAGCCCCCGTCAGGTCAGCGACCTCGAAGCGCTGGAAACGCTGCTGGGTCGGCGGCTCCGCATCTCGCCCAGTCAGCTCGAAAAATACTACACCTGCCGGTACAGTTATTTTTTGCAGTACGTGCTGGGTCTGCGCCCCCGGAAGCGGGCGGAGCTTTCCGCCGACCAGAGCGGCACCCTCATGCACTGGGTGCTCCAGATGGCCCTCGACCCCCACCCCGGCCCTGACAACCCCTGCGCTGGCTTACAGCCCTTCCTCGACCTCGACGACGAGGCCATGGCGGCGCTGGCCGGGCTTCTCGTGGATGAGTACGCAAAGCGCTACCTCCCCGAGGACACGGCCCGCTTCGCCTATCTGCTCTCCCGCCTCAAAAAGAGCATGACGGGCCTGCTTTGCTACCTGCGGGACGAGCAGCGCCAGTCCAGCTTCAAACCGGTGGCCTGTGAACTGAAGATCGGCCCCGGCGAGGACGCCGTGCGGGGCCAGACCTACCGCCTTTCGGATGGCCGGACGGTGCAGCTCATCGGCACTGTGGACCGCGCCGACGAGTGGATCGAGGACGACGGCACCCGCTGGGTGCGGGTGGTGGACTATAAGACCGGCACGAAAAAGCTCGACCTGCGGGAAGTCTACTGCGGCCTCGACTGTCAGATGCTGCTCTACCTGTTCAGCCTGACCCGGGACGCCGACGGACGCTTTACCGGGGCAGAACCTGCGGGTGTGCTGTACCTGCTGGCCGACCCGGCCCCCGAGACGACCACCCGGGGCAAGGCCGCCCGGAGCATGGAATACAAGCTGGACGGCCTCGTCCGGGACGAGCAGAAGGTCTTCGACGCCATGGACGCCGAGGAGACGGGGCGGTATCTGCCCTTCAGCTTCCGGGGCGGTGTACCCAGCCCCTATCAGAAAGAGAAACGTGCCGACAGGGCCAAGCTCTCCCGCATCCAGCTCCATCTGGACGACCTTGTGACCCGGATGGGCGAACAGCTCTACAGCGGCTGCATCGCCGCCGAGCCGCTGGTCACGGGCCGCAGCCCCTGCCGGTGGTGTGACTACGGCTTCATCTGCTGCCATGAGGACGGCATCGGAGAGCGGGCGCTGGACGCCCCTGCAAAGCCTTTTGAACCGCCAGAAAATTCAGATAAAAAGAAGGAGGAAGACCAGTGAGCGAGACAAAATGGACCCCGGCCCAGCGTGCCGCCATCGACGACCGGGGCGGTGCGCTGCTGGTGAGCGCCGCCGCCGGCAGCGGCAAGACCGCTGTCCTGACGGAGCGGGCCGTCCGGCTCATCACCGACCCGGAACATCCCGTGGACGCCGACCGGCTCCTCATCGTCACCTTCACCAACGCCGCCGCCGCAGAGCTCCGCGCCCGCATCGGGCAGGCGCTGCTCCGCCGCAGTCAGGCAGAGCCGGGCAACACGGCCCTCCGCCGCCAGCGGATGCTGCTGCAGAGAGCCCCCATCTGCACCATCGACGCCTTCTGCCTCGACCTGCTCCACAAGCACTTTCAGGCGCTGGACATCCCGCCGGACTTCACCCCTGCCGACCCCGGCAGCGTGGAGATGCTGCGGAACGCGGCCCTCTCCGAGACGCTGGAAGCGGCCTATCAGGACACGGACTTCTGCGCCTTTGCCGACCTCTACGGCAAGGGCCGCACCGACAAGGCGGCGGGGGAGGCGGTTTTGCAGGTCTATGACTTCCTCCGCGCCCTGCCGGACTACGATAAAAAGCTGGACGAGATGCTGGCCCCGTGGCAGGACGAGAACGGCTTTGCCCGCACCTGCTGGCATGATATTCTGATGCAGGAGGCCGCCCGCTCTGCCCGGGCCGCGAAGGAGCTGCTCTGCGCCGCGCGGAACGACTGCAGGGAGGACTTCGTGACTGCGCAGGCCGACGCCGAAGCCAGCAAGAAGACCCCTGCCGCCAAGGAAAAGGCCGTGGCGGCAGTGAACGAGAAGTTCGCCGAACCCCTCGAGAGGCTGGAAAACTCCGCCGCCCTGCTGGGCGAGGTGGAGCGTCTGGCCGGGGCAGGGGAATGGACGCCCCTCTACGACAGGCTGACGCCCTACGTCCTCGGCATGGAACAGGCCCCTGGCCTCAAAAATATGAAAAAGCGGCTCACCGGCGAGCACAAGGACGCCGTCAAGACCCGGGCCGACGAGGCCGCGAAGCTCTTTGAGAAAATCGAAGACCTGATAAGCTGTAGTCTGGATGAGGCAGAGCTTGACCGGAAAGCCGCCGAACCCTGCCTCCGCGCCCTCTTTGCCGCCGTGCGGGACTTTGACGCCCGCTTTGCGGCCCGGAAGCGGGAGCGGCGGCTGCTGGAATTCAGCGACTTCGAGCATCTGGCCCTGCGGCTCCTGCGGGACGCCGACGGCCAGCCCACCGAGCTGTGTCAGGGCATCCGGCAGGGCTACGCCGCCGTCATGGTGGATGAGTATCAGGACACGAACGCCCTGCAGGACGCCCTTTACCGCTGTCTGGCCAGCCCGGCAGGGGATGACCTCTTCCTCGTGGGCGACTTAAAGCAGAGCATCTACCGCTTCCGTCAGGCGGACCCCAGCATCTTCCGGGAAAAGCTGGAGAGCTGGCCCCTCCTGCCCGGCGGCGAGGCCCGCCCCCGCCCCGAGGACGGCAGGCCCGGCGAGAACGCCATGCTGGCGCTGGACGCCAACTTCCGCTCTGCCCCGCAGGTGGTGGCGGGCATCAACTTTATCTTCGAACAGCTCATGACGCCCGCTCTGGGCGACACGGCCTACGGCGACGGCCAGCGCCTCGTCTGCGGCGCACCCGGCGCGTACGAGGGCAGTGTGGAGGCCCACTTCCTGCCCGACGATGCCGCCGAGACGGATGCACAGTATATCACCGGCCGCATCGAGGCGATGGTGGCCTCCGGCGAGCCGGTGCGGGACGGCGGCACCACCCGCCCGGTGCAGTACGAGGACTGCTGTGTCCTGCTGGCGGCGAGAGGCGACTTCCCGGCCTACGCCGAGGCCCTGACGGCCCGGGGCATCCCGGTCTACGCCGACGCCCGGGAGAACCTGCTGGACGCGCCCCACATCCGCCCCCTCATCGCCCTGCTGCGGGTCATCGACAACCCCGCGCAGGACATCTATCTCGCTGCCGCTATGCTGGGGCCGATGTTCGGCTTTACGGACGACGACCTCGTCCGTCTCCGGGCCGGGGCGCAGACACCCGATCAGCACACCCGCATCAGCCTCTACGGCGCAGTTTTACAGGCCGTCCAGAGCGGGGCGGAGGATGATTTCACCCGCCGGGTGCAGGCGTTCTACCAGCGTCTGACGGCCCTGCGCCGGATGGCCCGGAGCGTGCCGGTGGAGGAACTGCTGGAAGAAATTTTTGTTTCCACCGGCTACCTCGCCGCCCTCGGTGCCATGGAGAACGGCCAGCGCCGCCGGGAGGACGCGCGGCGTTTCGCCTCCTTCTGCGCCGGGGCGGGCGCGGGCGGCATCTCGGCCCTCGTCCGTGCCATCGATGCGGCCACGCTGGCGGGCTCCACCGGGCAGGAGACTGCCCCCGGCGGGGCGCGGCCCGGCTGCGTCACCATCATGACCATCCACCGCTCCAAGGGCTTGCAGTTCCCGGTGGTGTTCGTGGCCGACACGGCCCGGCAGTTCAACGCCGCCGACACCCGCCAGCCCGTCCTGCTCCACCGCGTCTGGGGCGCGGGCCTCCGCCTCCGTCCCGAGGGCGGCGAGGGGGCCTATAAGACGGCGGCCTACACCGCCCTCTCCACGGTCCACGCCGCCGAGATGCGGAGCGAGCAGATGCGGCTTTTGTATGTGGCCCTCACCCGGGCGCAGGATAAGCTGATCTTGACGGTGCCGCTGGGCATTGGCCGGACGTCCAACCCCTTCGCCAAAGCCGCCGCCTTCCTCGCCGCCGGGGCGGGGGAGACCCTGAACGCTCAGGCGGGAAGCTTCGCCGACTGGCTGCGGGCGGCGCTCCTCGTCCACCCCAACGGCGGGCCTCTCCGCCGTCTGGCGGGGAACCTCGAGCTGCCCTTTGCGGACACCGGAAGCACCATCGCCCTCACAGTGCAGGCCGATGTCCTCCCGCCCGAAGAAGTCCCCGCCGAGGCGGAAGAGCCGCCCCGGCCCGAGGCCGACCCGGCCCTTGTGGAGACGCTGCGGCAGGGCTTCGGCTGGCGGTATCCGGCGGCAGCGCTGGCGGACATCCCGGCCAAGGTCAGCGTGACCAGCCTCGTCCACGCTGCTGAGCAGACCACCCTCGAGCGCCCGGGCTTCCTCTCGAAGGACGGCCTCACCGCCGCCGAGATGGGTACGGCTCTCCATGCCTTCCTCGAGCACGCCGACTTCGGGGCGCTGGCCGCTGTGCGGGACGCAGAGGACGACGCCGTTCTGGCCGCTGTCCGCGCCGAGCGGGAGCGTCAGGCGGCGGCGCAGCTCACGCCCCCCGCCATTGCCGGGAAGCTGGATGTCTATAAGATACTCCGCTTTGTGCGCAGCGAGGCGTTCCGCCGCATCTGCGGGGCAGAGAATGTGCTGCGGGAGCTGGCTTTTATCACGTCGCTGCCCGCCGCCGAGGTCATGGTTGCCCAGGGACGCGCCCTGCCCGACGGCCCTGCCGCCGACGCCGGGGTTCTGGTGCAGGGCATCGCGGACATCGTCCTCGTCTACCCCGACCACCTCGAGCTTCTGGACTACAAGACGGACCGCCGCAAGACCCCTGACGACTTCGTCCGCGCCTACCGCGCTCAGCTGGAGCTCTACGCCAAGGCCATTGAGAAGCGCTTCGCCCCCCGGCGGGTGACATATAAAGGGATATATTCGCTGGAGCTGGGGGAGCTGATAGAGGTATAAATAAGAAAGCAGGGCGCAAAGCCTCTCCCTTTGGGAGAGGTGTCACCGAAGGTGACGGAGAGGGCAAGGACGCTGACAGAGAAGCACAGGCACAGCGATAGTATCGCTCTGACAAAGAGCCTGCCTATCGCCGTGTGTCGGCTCTGTCGTGCCGGGCTTGCCCTCTCAGGCGCTTCGCGCCAGCTCTCCCAAAGGGAGAGCCTTGAAGCCGCCCCTAAACATAAAATTTCAAATTCCCGCATAAAAATGCTTGACAGCCTCCCCGGGGTGTGGTAGAATACTCGAGTAAAGAAAGCAGCTACGGCCTGTGCCGCGCTCGCCTTGAGGGGTAAGGATCCCCGGGCTATACCCTGAACCGATTCGTCTTGAAGACTGAATCGCGCTTTTGAGTGAATTTCGCGCGGCTGTCCCGAAACTGGGGCGGCCGCGTTTTCTATGCCAAAAAACGCAACACTATGGACTATTGTTTGGAGGTGCATTCATTATCGCTACCGCTGGAAAGTCGAAGGAACTGGAGATCAACGGTCAGATCCGTGACCGTGAGGTTCGCCTGATCGGAGCCGACGGCGAGCAGAAGGGCGTGGTCAGCATTCAGGTGGCCATGCGCGCTGCTGAGGACGCCGGACTTGATCTGGTCAAGATCGCCCCGCAGGCTGTTCCGCCTGTGTGCAAGGTGCTGGATTACGGCAAGTACCGCTTTGAACAGCAGAAGAAGGAGAAGGAAGCCAAGAAGAACCAGAAGGTGGTCGAAGTCAAAGAGACCCGCCTCTCGCTCAACATTGACACCAACGACTTCAACACCAAGCTGAACCAGACGGCCAAGTTCCTGGCCGCTGGCCACAAGGTAAAGGCCTCGATCCGTTTCCGCGGCCGTGAGATGGCGCACAGCGCACTCGGTGCTGACGTGCTGAAGCGCTTTGCCGAGGCCCTGCCTCAGGCAAGCATGGATAAGCCGCCGGTCCTCGAGGGCCGCACGATGTCCATTCTGCTGATCCCGAAACCCAATAAGGACTAAT
>OGOE01001168.1_pt1 | contig 18025 bp, 16 predicted proteins | sample 1552611 | NCBI WGS metagenome assembly OGOE01 (sample SAMEA2580129, study PRJEB22360) | human gut metagenome | biome: human gut; feature: human-associated habitat; material: faeces | place: Denmark | collected 2008/2010
CTCTGTCCTTACTTCGTGAAACAGATTTTCAGTAAAATCAAATATCTTCTGAGTGCCTGTTTTTCCCGCAACCGACAGCTCACCCGTATTGTAAAGATAATCCAGCGCCGAGCTGGACAGCTTTTTCGGCCCCCACCTTCCCTTCCGGTTACAGCCGATGGAAAAATCCTTCGCCTGGGCAGGCCCATTCCTGCGGATATCCTCTCGTATCACATCCAAAAGCTCCAGCGCTTCCGTCTGTCCCCGGCGCCGCATCACAGCCGCCGCGCCATCCGCCGCCGCTTTCCTGACCCGCGCCATCCTTCCGAAATCCTCCGTCCTGTAAATGCACATCATCTTGTCATAACCATCCACCAGGCTCCGATCCGTATACAAAAGCTCCTCCAACAGCCTGGGCCGATAGCCCACAATTCTTGACTGCAATACTAAGTCCGCATTCCGCCCCGCCACATTCAGCGGATCGTACTGAATACATCCCACGCGGTTCATAAACCGCATGATCCCATCCTTTCCCGACAGCCCCTGGCCGCCGTCCAGTCCATGGTACTTCACCAGGAAACGCCTGGCCTCCTCTTTTGATATACAATTGCTGCCAGCTGTCATACCTGCCCTTCCTCTCCTGCATTTCTTACATTATACCAGCCAAAGTATGACAGCTGTATGTCATAGTTGCCCTGCCCGGAATTTTAGCAGCAGAAATATTCATAACAGACGGGGCCTGACCATCATAACTATTCATCTCCGGACCTTAATGAATCCACATCAGACATAATCTCATAATAATGATAATCCCCGCTAATCCGATCACACTCCGGAAAATGTTTATATTCGGTTTTTATATAACGCATGCCGCTTTTCTGCATAACACGCAAGCACCTCCCTGCAGTCCCGGCAAATCCGTTCCTTCAGGCTTTCCGGCTCCAGAACCTTTATCTGGTTTCCCAGCCCCAGAATTGTCCCATACCAGAAATGCTCATTTTCCGGCACCCTGAGCCGCATTATGAAATCCCCGTTTTCCTTCTCCTCCTCAATTTCACCCTTCAGGTATTCCATGCATTTTACCTTTACCTTCTTCCTGCCCTCCAGCCTGATGTCCAGCTGTTTTCTTGTATCCGGCCGGCTGCGCAGTATTTCCGCCGCCTCCCCTGCATCATGCTTTTGCCGCATTGCCTCCTCCATACAGCAAAGTGTGCGCATCCTCACCAGCTTAAACAGACAGTAGCTTTCCTTTTCCGGATAATATGCTGCCAGATACCAGGCGTACCATTGAAAAATACAGGCGGCAGGCTCCACCTCAAACTGCTTTTCCCTGTCTTCGGCATTCGTATAAAAAAAAGACAGCTTTTTCCCCTGATCCATGCATTCCCTGATAATTGCCAGCTTTCCGCTGATGCCGTTTTCCTCCCTGGCCACGCTGAAGTCAAGGATTACCTCCGGAGCGGATGTTCCCGCCAACGCCTTCATTTTTTCAAGCGTATCTTCGGCCGTTTCTTCCTCGTAGGCGGAAAGCAGGCCCTGCAGCGCCGCCACAATATGCTGATAATCCATCTGCTCTGCGGTCTGGCGTTCCATGCAGAAGGTATCCAGTATTTCATAGCCGCCGTCGGCGCCCATACTCGCCGCAACAGGGATTCCCGCCATACACAAGGCTTCAATATCTCTTTGAATCGTACGTACTGAAACCTCAAAGCGCTTTGCCAGGGTACTGGCGCTGGTTTTCTCATGATTCAAAAGATAAATTGTGATTCCCAGAAGTCGGTCCAGCTTCATTTTCACCTCCATCGTCTGCTATTACAGACGTATAAAACATGTTTTTTTCTGTCAGTTTTTGCCAAAAACAGCGTTCATATTTTGTTCATATTTATTTTAAAGAAAGTTAATCTGCCAATCACTGTTTAGACACTTCTCTTTACTATACTATAAACATAAGATGAAGCGAGAAAAACATACAACTTCATCTTCCCTCCTTTAGCGTACAACAAAACTTTTTATAAATAGCTTTTTCATAATAAATGCCAGGTAAACAGTTACCTGGCATCCTCCCTGTCCAGGGGAGTTTTTTTGCGTTTTTTGAAGTCAAATCAAATAAAATTCCTTCCGGCTTCCCTCTCCGCCGCTGCTTATCCTTCCCTCTGCGTCCACAGTAATCTGCGTATAGTGGGAAGGCGATTCATAATCCCTGCTGTATCCGTCGTCATCATACAGCTCATAGGAGCCTTCCTTTTCCACAAAGCCCAGAAGTCCAAGATGATCAAAATCCACCTTTTCCACACAGCTTCCGCCCTTTGACATGGGAACCAGATGATCCGGCCGGATAAAGAAAACCACCTCATCCAGAGCGATATGCACATAATGGTGGCCCTTTTCCAGAACCTCTTCCTTCCTGTCCTCAGGCCCCCGGAAACGTACCAGCTTCATTCTCTCCGGCAGATATACATAACGCCCCTTTGCGTTCTGCTCATACACAGGAGCAATCATAATGCTTTCGCCTACCATCAGCTGATCCTCCACACGGCGGGCAAAGCGATCCCCGGCGTACACAAAGGACAGCGGGCGGAACATCATTTCATCTCTCAGCGCTGCCTTCATATATTCACTGTACAGGTAGGGAAGCAGACAGTAGCGCAACGCAATTATTTTCCGGAAGCTCCCTGTCTGGGTAAAACGGTAAACCTCCTGCCGTCTTGTCCCCCAGGCAGAATGGTTGCGCATCAGCGGCGTGAAAATTCCCAGCTCCAGCCAGCGCATGAGCAGTTCCTCCGTTGTATCCGCGCCGAAGCCTCCGAGATCAGCCCCTGTGTACAGGAAACCGCACATATTCAGGGAAGGCATCATATGCAGATTCAGCAGGATATGGGACCACCAGGAAAGATTATCCCCCGTCCAGATGCCGCCGTAACGATGCATCCCGATATAGGAGGAACGTGAAAACATAAGAATCCTCTTATTCGGCTCCAGCTCCTCAAACGCCTCTCCCGCAGCACGGGTCATATTGTATCCGAACAGATTATGTACCTTATCATGCCTTACCCTGCCATCCTTATGCTCATGGTAAAAAAGCTTATAATCCTCTTCATTATTGCTCAGTCCGCCAACCAGCCTGTTCAGGGACGCGGAGGCTTCATTATCCAGATTGATCCCCCTGAATTCCTCCAGCTGCTCAAAAACCTCCTGCAGATGCTTTTCGGAATAAAAAATAGCCGGTTCATTCATATCATTCCAAAAGCCCTCAATCCCCTGATCAAGAAGCACCTTATATTTTCCGCCGAACCATTTTCTCGCATCCGCATTGAGCATATCCGGAAAATGCACACGCCCGGGCCATACGCCGGCCACAAATTCACTACCGTCCTCTTCCTTGCAGAAATATCCGCCCGCCATGCCTTCCTCGTAAATATCATAGCCCTCTTCTATTTTCACACCCGCGTCGATTATCGGCACCAGATGGATTCCCTGCTCCTTCATCTCTTCCGCAAAGCCCGCAAGATCCGGGAAGGTTTCCTCATTTACGGTAAAATCCTTATACTTGACCATATAATCAATATCCAGATAAATGCTGTCCAGGGGAATACCGGCCTCCCTGTGCTTCTTCACCACCTCCCGGATTTCATCCTCATTCATGTAGCTCCATCTGCTCTGTCCATAGCCGAAAGCCCACTTGGGCGGAATGTAGCTGCGTCCCACAAGCCCGCGGAACTGCTTCGCGATGTCCTCCGGCCCCTCCCCTTCGATCACATAAACATCAATATCCCCTGTCTGTGCTTCTATGAGCATCACGTTCCTGTCGGTATAACCAATATCAAAGGTAAGCTTACCCGGATAATCAAAAAACACGCCAAAGCATTCCTTTCCATCCACTATAAGGAAATTATGGGCGCCGTAAAGAGAGCGCTTGTCCTCCCTGTGGTTCGGATCATCGCTGCATTTGCTTTCATAAATCCAGCCGCGCTTATTGATTCCGCGCACATTTTCCCCAAGGCCGAATACAATATCCTCCTCCGCCATCCTGTAGGAAAATTTTCTTCCCTCTTCCTGGGAAAAATAAGGCAGCTCTCCCTGCCAGCTTTCATAGGCTCCGGTAACCGCCTCCGTATCAAAGGGGGCTCCATAGGTTATTTTCTTTATCATCCTTCTGCATCCTTTCTGCGGTATTGCCATAATTTGATAACACCCTTTTGCAAAACCTCAATTCCGCCGGTTCCTTCTGCCAGCCCGGTTCCTTCTGCCAGCCCGGCTCCCTGGCAAAACCTTTTCACCTTCCTGGTAATCCTGGTAAAACCGGCTCTTTTTTATACTATAACCGTGCAGGTCCGTAACTGTCAATCCGAATATTATTGACTGTCAGGATGAAAATTTTTTTAATAATATGCATCAGCATAAAGCTGCAGGTACACCGTCTTCCATTTTTAATTCTTATCTGCATGGCTGTTCCGCACAGTTCCCGCAGCAGGCAGAAAATCACCCGCCGCCCCCGCTGTCCCGGCCCATCTATTTAAAAAGAGCGCCGGCATACTGCCGACGCTCTGATTTTATCTGTAATTATAAACCTGTGAAAGTCCGATAAATACGCAAGCGCATTCATCCGGCCTGTCCCCGTAAGAAATAAAACCTATATTCAGGCTTTTCCAACGGAACCGAACATTTCCATTTTCTCTTTCACGGTATCCTTGATAGCCTGTGCTCCGGGAGCAAGAAGCTTACGAGGGTCGAAGCCCTTGCCTTCCTGATCCTTGCCTTCTTCGATGTACTTTCTGGTAGCTGCTGCGAAGGAAAGCTGGCACTCTGTGTTAACATTGATCTTGGAAACGCCGAGTGAAATAGCCTTCTTGATCATGTCTGCAGGGATACCTGTACCGCCGTGCAGTACGAGAGGCATATTGCCAACCTTCTCCTTAACTGCTGCCAGTGTTTCAAATGAAAGACCGGGCCAGTTTGCAGGGTACTTGCCGTGAATGTTGCCGATACCTGCAGCGAGCATTGTAACGCCGAGATCAGCGATAGCCTTGCACTCGTTGGGATCAGCGCATTCGCCCATACCTATAACGCCGTCTTCTTCACCGCCGATAGAGCCTACCTCAGCCTCAAGAGAGATACCGAGTATATCGCAAGTGTTTACGAGAGCTGTTGTCTTTTCGATGTTCTCAGCAATAGGATAGTGAGAACCGTCAAACATTATAGAAGAGAAACCTGCGTTGATGCAAGCCTTAGCGCCTTCAAATGTACCGTGGTCAAGGTGAAGAGCTACAGGAACTGTGATGTTCAGTTCTTCGAGCATACCCTTTACCATACCTACAACGGTCTTATAACCGCACATATACTTACCTGCGCCCTCAGAAACACCTAAAATAACAGGTGAGTTGCACTCCTGTGCAGTAAGAAGAATAGCCTTTGTCCATTCAAGGTTGTTGATGTTGAACTGGCCTACGGCGTACTTGCCTTCAAGTGCCTTGTTCAGCATTTCTTTTGCAGAAACTAACATTTATTTTCTCCTTTGATTCTTATTCCGGCGGAAACCGCCTTTCAAATTTATTATACTACATCCGCCCTGCAAATGCAAGTACAAATTGACAAAAAATAAGAGCCGCATATCCTGCGGCTCTATGTATTTTATTCAGCAAAATCCTTGATGAGTTCTGCAAGACATTCTGAGCAGATGTTCTTGCCCTTGAACTGCTGTATATCACTTGCGTTGTTACAGAATGAGCAAGCAGGCATATACTTCTTAAGAATAATCTGGTCATCCTCAACATAGATTTCAAGAGAGTCCTTGATACCGATATCAAGAGTTCTTCTGAGTTCTATCGGAATAACAATTCTTCCGAGTTCATCAACTTTTCTTACAATTCCTGTAGATTTCATGTTCTTTCTCCTTGTGATTTTTACTTTTTCTTTCCTTTTTGAGCAAGAAGACCGTCACTTCCGCTTGCTTCGATTATATTTTACCAAATCTTTTTACAATTGTCAAATGTGGATTTTATATAGCTGTAATTCACTTCCATTCATAGCAGGAAAAGAAATTGAACAGTATTCAAATTGTATTTTTATGCAAATCGCAGTATTATCGCAAATTTGCAGTAAAGATAGCAGAATAAAGATAAAAATTTACAAATGTGAAAAGTTATCAGATTTAATGTCTGACTGAAAATTCAGCAATATGCACATATATTTGCTTTGTTCTAGTCTATATATAGTGTAATTTGATATGGATAAAATCCGATGGAGTAGGTATGAGTTATGTAATTTTTGTTATAATATGTCTGTCTTTTATTGTTTCTTCTGTTACAGGAAAAATGTCCGAACTGTCGATGGCGGCACTTATGTCGTGCAAGGACGCAGTGACACTGTGTATTTCGCTTTGCGGCACTATATGCCTGTGGAACGGCGTTATGAAAGTTGCGCAACGCTCCGGAGCAGTTAAGAAGCTATCATTTATATTCACAAAACCGCTTGGACTTCTCTTCCCCGGTATCGACAAAAAAGGTACTGCAATGCAATATATCATGATGAACTTTATTGCCAATCTTCTGGGGCTCGGAAATGCCTCTACCCCGCTCGGGATTAAAGCCGTGCAGGAACTTAAAAACGAACAGAAGGCGGAAAAAACAGCAACGCGGGATATGATAATGCTTGTTGTAATGAATACCGCAAGCGTGCAATTTTTTCCCTCGACAATTGTTGCAATCAGGGCTTCTTACCGAAGCACAACGCCTGCCGACATCGTCCCTTGTGTGTGGATAGTATCGCTAATTGCACTGGGTGTTTCGGTATTAACAGTTTTTGCCGCTGAAAGAATATCATCACGGAGAAAGAAAAAATGACTGAAATCACAGATTACATAGCGCCTGTTATGATACTTACGGTATTTGCATACGGCATTTCCCAAAGGACAGACATATTTGACGCATTCATCGAGGGAGCGGCTGAGGGACTTAAAACCACGTTTGACATTCTCCCTGCCCTTATCTGTCTTATGACCTGCATAGGAATGTTCAAGGCGTCGGGCTGTATGGAAATGCTGACAGTATTTATAAGTCCTGTTACATCTTTTTTCGGCTTTCCGGACGAATGTACACCGCTTATATTCATTCGACCGCTTTCGGGAAGCGGTGCGTTATCGGTTTATGACAGTATAATCGCACAGTACGGCGCTGATAGTTTTGCGGGTCGTGTTGCTTCAACAATGATGGGTTCAACCGAAACTACTTTTTACACTGTCGCCGTATATTTCGGAGCGGCTAAGATAAAGAAAAGTCGTTACGCAATTCCTGCGGCGCTGACAGGCGATACGATAGGTTGGATCGCATCTGCTGTGACGGTCAGGCTCTTGTTCTGATATAAAAAGCACGGTGAACAAATGCCACCGTGCTTTGTTTTGTATCAGTCTTTTACAATGTCGCATACATCGGCTCTCGTTACCTTTATCAGGTCATCGGGAGCAATGATAATCTGTGTGCCGAGTTTTCCTCCGCTGACTATAACCTTGTCAAAGTCCTTTATAGTGCTGTGATAAACTGTCTTGTACTGCTTCTTCATTCCTATCGGGGTGCATCCGCCTCGGATATATCCCGTAACTGCGTTAATATCCTTGACGTGTACCATTTCTATTGATTTCTCGCCTACCGCCTTTGCCGCTTTCTTCATATCAAGCTCAAGCGCTATCGGGATAGCGAATACATAGTAGTTTTTTGTCTTGCCCTCGGTCACAAGCGTCTTGAAAGTGCTTTCGTAAGGCTGTCCGAGCATATCCGCTATATGTACGCCGTCGATGAATTCATCACACTCGTATGTGTTGACCTCGTAATTTATTTTATTCTTGTCAAGTATACGCATTGCGTTGGTTTTGTTCTCTTTTTCCTTTGCCATGTCAATTCTCCTTTACATCTGAGAGAATTTTAACGCATTTCACATAAAAAGTCAAGCGTTCAGTCAAGCAATGCGCTTATAGCAGGAAAAGGCTGTACGCTGCGTTTCAATATGCCGTGTATATAGGCAATGCAGATGCCGTAATTTGTTATCGGAACTCCTGCGTCTTTCGCACAGGCTATGCGGTACTTCATTTCACGTTCGGAAAGAGTGCATCCGCCGCAGTGAACTATCAGCTTATAACCGCTTAAATCTTCGGGAAAAGTGCCTCCCGATGAAAATTCAAAATGCAACTGCTTGCCGGTGTATTTGTTTATCCAGGCAGGGAGCTTCATCGTGCCGATGTCGCCGCACTGCCTGTGGTGAGTGCATCCCTCCGAGATAAGTATCCTGTCGCCGTCACTTAGCTTGTCAAGCGCTGTAACGCCGTGTACGTTCGTTTCAAGGTCGCCCTTATAACGTGCCATAAGTATCGAGAATGATGTAAGCATCACATCGTCCGGGACTTCCTGCGAAACTCGCGAAAATACCTGGCTGTCAGTGATAACGATTTTCGGCTTTTCCGATAATTTTGAAAGGGTGGCAGTAAGCTCTGTTTCACGACAAACAGCGGATATTGCTCCAGCCTCAAGCACATCTCTTATCGTCTGCTGCTGAGGGAGTATGAGTCTGCCCTTCGGAGCGGCTTTATCTATAGGAACAACCAGTACGGCTATATCGCCCGGATTCAGCAGATCTCCGCAGATGCACATCTTTTCGTCTTTTACATCAAGCCTTGAGCCGATAAGCTCTTTCAGCTCGTAAATGTTTGTGCCGTTCAGTGCGTCTGTGTAGATAGTGTCATCGGTTTTCGGAGGAACGGTATCAAGTAGACCGCACTTGTTCATTACGGTTATATAAGGTATGTTCTGCTTTTTCAGTCTTTCGAGTATGGCGCTGTCAAAGTCGGATATGCCCTTTGTGCTGTCAACCACAAGCAGAGCAATATCTGTCTTGAACAGAACCTGATAACTCTTTTTTACACGCAGGCTTCCGAGGTCGCCCTCATCGTCAAGTCCCGGAGTGTCGGTTATCATAACGGGACCCAGCGGCAAAAGCTCCATTGCCTTTGAAACAGGGTCGGTCGTTGTTCCTGCAGTATCTGAAACCACAGCAAGCTCCTGCCCTGTTATAGCGTTTATAAGGCTGGATTTGCCTGCGTTGCGTCTGCCGAAAATTCCGATGTGTATGCGTTCTCCGCTCGGTGTTGAATTTAAACTCACCGGTTGCTCCTTTCTCAGTCGGTTTCTTAGAACCTAAAATCTCTCTGACCGTGAATAATGTTGTCGATATACTCGGTCGCCTTTGCTCTTACCTTTTCATTCGGGATGGTCGTAAGCTCTCTTGCGATAAGCTCCTCGCCGATTTTTCTTGTATCCTCCGATGCATAGTCGACAAGGTATTCCTTAAGCGTCATAAGGGCATTCGGGTGACAGCAGTTCTGTATCTGACCTGCCTTGCACAGACTCATGAAGCGGTCGCCCGTTCTTCCCTCACGGTAGCAGGCTGTACAGAACGACGGGATGTATCCGAGCCTCATCAGCCAGTTTACTACCTCGTCAAGACTTCTGTTATCCGATACGTCAAACTGTGCCGAGTTTTCTTCCTCAGGCTCAGGTTCAGCGTAACCGCCGACGCTTGTTCTTGAGCCTCCGCTTATCTGCGAGATACCAAGATGCAGAACTCTTTCCCTTGACTTCTGGCTTTCTCTTGTGGAAACGATCATTCCGGTATAGGGAACGGCAATTCTAAGACAGGCAACTATTTTTGCGAATGTATCGTCTGTGATGCCGTTATCGAATTCATCGGGATCTATATCATCGGCACGTCTTACTCTCGGAACTGAGATAGTGTGAGGACCTACGCCGTGTACGGCTTCAAGATGCTCTGCGTGCATAAGAAGTCCCGCAAATTCATATCTGTAAAGCTCAAGTCCGAACAATGCGCCGATGCCTACATCGTCAATTCCGCCCTCCATCGCTCTGTCCATAGCCTCTGTGTGATAAGCGTAATTGTGCTTGGGTCCTGTCGGGTGCAGGCGCTCATAGCTCTCCTTGTGATAGGTTTCCTGGAACAGTATATATGTGCCGATGCCTGCCTCTTTCAGCTTTCTGTAGTTTTCTACCGTCGTAGCGGCAATGTTTACGTTTACTCTGCGGATAGCGCCGTTCTTGTGCTTGATGGAGTAAATAGTCTTGATACATTCGAGTATGTATTCAAGAGGGTTGTTCACAGGGTCTTCGCCTGCCTCTATGGCAAGTCTTTTGTGACCCATATCCTGTAATGCGATAACCTCCTGCCTTACCTCGTCCTGCGTCAGCTTTTTACGGCAGATATGCTTGTTCTTTGCGTGGTAAGGGCAGTAAAGGCAACCGTTCACGCAGTAGTTTGAAAGATACAGCGGAGCGAACATTACGATTCTGTTGCCGTAAAAGTCCTTCTTGATCTGCTCTGCGAGCTTGTATATCTCCTCATTCTTTTCGGGAATGTCGCAATCGAGCAAAACCTCTGCCTCTCTGTGCGAAAGTCCTTTTCTGAGCTTTGCTTTTTCAAGAATGCTGTCGATAAGCTCGGCGTTATGCTTGTTTTCTTCGGCATATCTCAGCGTTTCTTCGATTTCCTCGTGGTTGATGAATTCCTCTGCTTTCAGAGATTTGGGATCGTAATTATACATATTTATTTCCTTTCGTTAAAAGAGGCATGGTCGCCCCTTGATTCGACTATTCTGTAGCCTGCGCCCTCGACACGTTTTTGCAGGCACATTCTGCACTGTGCGGATTCGTCGCCTGTGCAGATTTTGTTGTCATACAGCAGATATTTTTTTCTTACGTCTGTCGGTGACAGATTCGGCATTACAACGTTAGCACCGGCTTTAAGCGCAAGCTCTCTGCCTGTCGGATGAATCGTTCCTATCGCAGTAGTCGCAGGAAGCAGTACATCGGGCAGTGCAAGCCGCACAAGACCCAGCATAAACAGCGTAAGCTCAGCCGTTCCCTGCGGCTTATCGGCAAAAGGCGTTGCGTGGTGCGGTATAAAAGGGCCTATCCCCACCATTTCGGGCTTCAGTTCTTCTAAAAACAGCATATCATCGGCAAGATTTTCAGCCGTCTGATAAGGAGAGCCTACCATAAAGCCTGCCCCTGTCTGATAGCCGATTTTTTTAAGCGTCCTAAGACAATCCTGTCTGTGCTTTGCCGAAAGACCGGGCGGATGGAGCTTTGAATAATGCTCGTAATCGGCGGTTTCGTGGCGCAACAGGTATCTGTCCGCACCGCTTTCAAAATATCTGCGGTAGCTTTCTTCGCTTTTTTCGCCTATCGAAAGCGTTACAGCGCAATCGGGAAAATCACGCTTTATCGAACAGACAATATCGCATATCATATCATCACTGTAATAAGGATCTTCTCCGCCCTGTAGTACAAACGTTCTGAAGCCAAGTTCATAGCCTGCCTTACAGCAATCAAGTATCTGCTCCTTGCTGAGCCTGTAGCGCTCTGCCTGCTTGTTACTGCATCGTATTCCGCAATAATAACAGTCGTTTTTACAGTAGTCGGTAAATTCTATCAGACCTCTGATATAAACATCCTTGCCGTAATATTTTTCACGGACGCTGCGTGACAGTTCAAAGAGATAATCACGCACTGCGTCCCTGTTTTCGATAAGGGATACATATTCGCCTTTTTCGAGGTGGTGTGTGCTGTACAGCTTTGATACCAGTTCTTTAAGTTCTTCGGTTTTGCTCAATCGTCCGCCTCCTTTTCCTTTAAACAATCTGCAGGAAGCTTCTGATAGATAGTCTTTGAGGTAACGCCCTTCAATGCGCCGAGCTTACCCGACAAAGTGTTTATCACATCCTGCGGTGCGTCAATGGCAACGCTGATGATAGAAACGCCTGCCTTTTCATAAGGTACTCCCATCCTGCCGATAATGTAATGAGCACACTCGTGCAGATACTCGTTCAGCTTTGATACCGAAGAGGACTCGGATACGACTATTCCTATAAGTGCTACTCTGCTCTCACAATTCATTTAATCACCTTTTTCCCGTTTAAAATAAAAATGAGCCGTGCAAGGCACAGCTCTATCTTAAAATCATAAAATCATAAAAATAGTAAAACAAAAACCGCCTTGCTTTTCTGTCAGAATAATCTTTCAGATCAGTCAGGTTTATAAAATTGTAGATATTTTGCCGTTCGGTGAAAGAAGCAAATCTCGCACCTTACGGTATGCGTATTAATTATAACGCAGAATACGGATAAAGTCAATATCGGTACGGCTTTATCCGCATTTTGCACTAAAAGTCAAATGTTATTTATGCACTCTGACAAATATCAGTCGTGTCTGGGACTAGCACTGATGTGCTGAATAGCCTGAATAATGGCAACATCAAGATCTACCGAGGGCTGATTTTCAAGCTCCTGCTTTATGCGTGTGAAAACCTGTCCGTTTACTGTGCTGACATATTTCGGCGTCAGGCGGTTAAGAGCATACGCTTTCATATCCTCAAGGCAGAGCTCGCACTTACAGCAGTTGTAATCTCTGAGCAGTTCCGAAAGCCTTTCGTCAACGTAGTGTTCCATCATATTTATAATCATAATATGTTTCCTTTCACATTGATAAAGAGATTTGAATTCTTTTTTACATTTTATCACATTTTTCCCGTACAGTCAATAGAATTATGATAATTCCGCACATATTTAAATATACTCCGTAAAATTTTTCCGTTGACGGCTGTGTTATATTGACAAACCGCCTTGTCGAGTGTATAATATAAAAGAATGTAAACTAAAATATGACAATAGGCTGATAACGTGCTTTACGTTTGGCTTGATATACAGACCCGGCGGTATGCCGTATTTTAAGCAATACAGCCCGTTTACTCAAAAACGAAAGGAAAAAGCATTTTACATGGGATTACTTACAAAAATATTCGGTAACTATTCCGAAAAAGAAATCAAGAGAATAATTCCGATAAAGGATAAGGTTCTTGAGCTTGAATCGAAATATTCTCCGATGACCGACAGCGAGCTTAAGGCGCAGACTCCCGCACTGAAGGAAAGACTTGAAAACGGTGAAACACTAGATGATATCCTCCCCGACGCATTTGCCGTATGCCGTGAGGCTATGTGGAGAGTTCTCGGCATAAAGCCTTATCCCGTACAGATACTCGGCGGTATTATTCTTTTCCAGGGACGTATTGCAGAGATGAGAACAGGTGAAGGTAAGACCTTCGTTGCCGCACTTCCCTCTTATCTTGTTGCGCTCAGCGGCAAGGGCGTACACGTTGTAACGGTAAACGACTACCTTGCAAAGCGTGACGGTGAAATGATAGGCCGTGTACACAGATTCTTAGGTCTTACCGTGGGACTTATACTTCACGATATGAAAAACGACGACAGAAGAAAGTCGTATAACTGTGATGTAACATACGGTACAAACAACGAATTCGGCTTTGACTATCTGCGTGACAATATGTGTATTCACAAGCAGGACAAGGTACAGCGTGAATTCAATTTCGCTATTGTCGATGAGGTCGACTCGATACTTATTGATGAAGCGAGAACTCCTCTTATCATTTCGGGACCCGGAGATAAGTCCACCGACCTTTATCAGAAGGCAAACAGACTTGCGTTACAGTTAAAGCCGTTCACGGTAATCGACCTTGACAGCAAGGAAGATCAGGATCAGTTTGACGGCGATTATATCATAGACGAAAAGGCAAAGAACGCTACTCTTACCCAGCGTGGCGTTAAAAAAGCGGAAGCATATTTCGGCGTAGAAAACCTTATGGATGCCGAAAATATGACACTTTTACACCATGTCAACCAGGCTATCAAGGCGGTAGGCGTAATGAAGCGTGACGTTGACTATGTTGTAAAGGACGGCGAAATAGTAATCGTTGATGAATTTACAGGACGTCTTATGTTCGGACGTAGATTCAACGAGGGCTTACACCAGGCTATCGAGGCAAAGGAAGGCGTAAAGGTTAAAAACGAGAGCAAGACGCTCGCTACTATTACATTCCAGAACTTCTTCAGACTGTACGATAAGCTGTCAGGTATGACAGGTACGGCTATGACGGAAGAAGCCGAATTCAGACAGATTTATGCACTTGACGTTATAGAGATACCTACCAACAAGCCTATAGCAAGAATCGACCACGAGGATCAGGTATATAAGAACGAAGAGGGCAAGTACAAGGCGGTAATCCGTCAGATTGAAGAATGCCACGCCAAAGGTCAGCCTGTACTGGTCGGCACTATCACGATCGAGAAGTCCGAACTGCTCTCCTCTATGCTCAAGAAGAAAGGCATAAAGCACGAGGTGCTGAACGCAAAGAATCACGAGCGTGAGGCTGAAATCGTTGCACAGGCAGGTAAGAAGGGTGCGGTTACTATCGCAACCAACATGGCAGGCCGTGGTACGGATATTATGCTCGGCGGTAACGCAGAGTATCTCGCAAAGGCAAGAATGAGAAAAGAAGGCATGGACGAGGCTCTCATAAACGAGGCTACAGGCTTTGCCGAAACAGATAACGAAGATATTCTCAACGCAAGAGAAACGTATATCAAGTACAATGCGGAATATAAGGCCGCAATAAAGGACGAGGCTGAGGAAGTAAGACAGGCAGGCGGTCTGTTCATACTGGGTACAGAGCGTCACGAATCACGCCGTATCGACAATCAGCTGAGAGGTCGTGCAGGCCGTCAGGGCGACCCCGGTGAAAGCCGCTTCTTCATTTCGCTCGAGGACGATCTTATGCGTAAGTTCGGCGGCGAAAAGGTGCAGAGCGTAATGCAGACACTCGGTATCGAGGACGATGTACCGATTGAAAACGGATTCCTCACAAAGACTATCGAGTCCTCACAGCGTAAGGTCGAGGGCAGAAACTTCTCTATCCGTAAGAACGTACTTGACTTTGACGATGTAATGTCACAGCAGCGTATGACAATTTATTCACAGCGTGCTAAGGTGCTTGACGGTGAAGATGTCAGCGACTATGTAAAGAATATGATAAAGGAAACCATCGAGGAGAATGTCAAGACATACTGCTCCGATGATTATCCTGAAAACTGGAATCTTATCGGTCTGCGTGAGCATTTTGCAAATATGCTTACAAAGGAAGATGACTTCAACTATACTACGGATGACCTCAATACAATTGACCGCAAGGATATTGTAAAGCTCCTGCAGGAAAGAGCGGATGCTCTTTATGCCGAGCGTGAAGAAATGTTCGGCACTGAAAATATGCGTGAGATTGAGCGTATCTGTCTGCTGAAGGTCGTTGACACCAAGTGGATGGATCATATCGACGCAATGGAGGAGCTTAAGCGAGGCATCTATCTCAGAAGCTACGCACAAAGAGATCCCGTTGTCGAATACCGTATTGAAGGCTTCGCAATGTTCGATGAGATGATCGCCGCTATCCGTGAGGATACTGCAAGACTTGTCCTTACCGTCAAGGTAAGGATAGAAGAACCGCTTGAGCGTGAACAGGTAATGAAACCCGACGCTGAAAACGCAGGTTCTCACACGACCGTAAAGAAATCCGCTTCGGAAAAGGTCGGAAGAAACGATCCCTGCCCCTGCGGAAGCGGTAAAAAGTATAAGAAATGTTGCGGTAAGGACGAATAATTACGTTAACAGTGCTGTTTCAGCTTGTGTTCATAAAACGGACGCAAGCTGAACGCTTTAATACGACAAACGGCATAAATTATCAAAGCTTACAATGAAAGGAACTCGAAATGGCTGAGATCAAAGCATTCAGAGGACTGAGATTTACCGACAAGGCAGGAAGCACAGGCGAGGTGTGCTGTCCTCCCTACGATATTATCAGTCCCGAACAGAAAAAGCAGTATTTGGCTGAAAACCCCCACAATATCATAAGGCTTGAATTGCCGAAAACGGCAGAGGATACCGATGAGGCATACGGAAAGGCAAGAGCGTATCTCAACGAGTGGCTTGACGAAGAAATTCTGAAGTGTGACGAAAAGCCTTCAATATATATCTATGAGATGGTGTTTGACGCACTCGGTTCAAGCTACAGTGTAAAGGGATATGTTTCGCTTGTAAAGCTGGAGGAGTTCTCAAAGGGAATAATTCTTCCCCACGAGGAAACGCTCTCAAAGGCCAAAGAGGACAGGTTCAACCTTATGTGTGCTACCGGATGTAATTTCAGCCAGATATACTCGTTATATATGGACGATGACAACAAGGTATTCACGCTTATAGATAATGCAAGCAAGGACGTTCCCGACAAGCAGTTCACCGATCCCGACGGAGTTACACACAAGCTGTGGTGCGTAAGCGATGAAGCATTTATCGCAGACCTTGCATCAAAAATGGCTGACAAGAAGTTATATATTGCCGACGGTCACCACCGCTATGAAACGGCGCTCCGTTACAAGAAATTCGTTGCAGAAAACAAGCAGGATGTCGGCACTTCCGAATATGTTACGATGATGCTTGTCAATATGGAGAACAGCGGACTTGTAGTATTCCCTACTCACAGAATCGTAAGGGATCTTGAAAACTTTGATGTAAATGCTGTTATTGAAAAGTCGAAGGATTATTTCGACATAGAAACCGACCTTTCACGCACCGACAGCACAGCAAAGCTTGACAAGGCTTACAAGGACGGCAAGAAGGCATTCGTTCTCTACTGTGACGGCAAGTATACGCTTATGACATTAAAGGATACCTCACTTATGGAAAAGCTAATGCCGACTGCAAGCAAGGCACTGCGTGAGCTTGATGTCAGCGTACTTCATACGCTTGTGCTTGAGAGAATTTTCGGCATAGATAAAGAAAATATGGCAAATCAGAAGAACCTTACATACACAAGAGTTCTTGACGAGGCTATTGAAGCTGTAGACAACGGCAGTGCCGATTGTTCATTTATACTTAACCCCACCAGAGTTTCCGAGATAAGAGATGTTGCGCTTGCAGGCGAAAAGATGCCTCAGAAGTCAACATATTTCTATCCCAAACTCACAACAGGACTTGTTATGAACAAAATTTTTGACTGATTAAAGGAGAAAAACAATGCTCGCTCGTGAATGCAAAAAGGAACTTACAGAACACATAATCCCTTTCTGGGACAGCCTTGAAGATAATGATAACGGCGGTTTCTACGGTTATGTAGGAAACGACCTTACTCTTGATAAAAACGCTCCCAAGGGCGTAATACTTCACTCAAGAATACTCTGGTTCTACTCAAACTGCTATCTTGTGTTAAAGGATCAGAACTGCCTTAAAAAAGCAAAGCACGCTTATGAATTCCTTTCAAAATATTGTGTTGACAAGGAAAACGGCGGTGTATACTGGATGATGAATGCAGACGGCACGGTAAACGACAGTATGAAGCACACATATTGCCAGGCATTTTTCATCTACGCTATGTCAAGCTACTATGACGCATCTAAGGATAAAGCTGCTTTGGAGCTTGCTCTTGATGTGTTCGCTACGGTTGAGGAAAAGTGCCGTGACGATGTCGCATATCTTGAGGCATTCTCAAAGGACTGGAACATTATCCCGAATGACGCACTTTCCGAAAACGGTCTTATGGCTGACAAAACAATGAACACTACCCTGCACGTTATGGAGGCTTATACTGAGCTTTACAGAGTAAGCAATGACAAGCGTGTGCTTAAGGCTCTGCGTTTTACTCTTGAGATCACTCTTGACAAGATTTACGATAAGAACGGCGGAAAGCTGTTCGTATTCTTCGATAAAAATCTTAACGAAATAGGCGATATTTACTCATACGGTCATGATATTGAAGCTACATGGCTTATCGACAGAGCCTGCGATGTTATCGGTGACGAGCATCTTTCAAAGAGATGCGCCGAGATGAACAAGGTAATCGTCAAGAACATTGCCGACAGAGCTTTATCGAACGGCAGGCTCAATAACGAGGTTGAACACGGTGTTGTGAACACATGGCATATCTGGTGGGTACAGGCAGAGGGCGTAGTTGGCTTCTGCAACGCTTATCAGAGATACGGCGACGCAAGATACCTTGAGATTTCACGCACTCTCTGGAACTATATCAAGGATAAGATGATAGACAAGCGTCCCGGCGGCGAATGGCATTCACAGCTTGACGATAACGATCAGCCCGC
>OGOE01001185.1_pt1 | contig 17732 bp, 10 predicted proteins | sample 1552611 | NCBI WGS metagenome assembly OGOE01 (sample SAMEA2580129, study PRJEB22360) | human gut metagenome | biome: human gut; feature: human-associated habitat; material: faeces | place: Denmark | collected 2008/2010
TATATTATTTATGATTTCTATTTTGAATATATTATGGGGTATACACATGAAGATTGCTATTATAGATGATGACCAAAATGACCGCGAATATTTAATAACCTATATAAAAAACTATGGACAGAACCATCCTTTTCCTTTTTCTATAGATACGTTTTCATCAGGAGAACTTTTTTTAAAAAATTCTATGTACAACGAGTATTCTATTATTTTTGTTGATATATATATGGAAGGAATTGATGGTGTTGAAATTGCACATACAATCCATTCTTCAAATAAAGACTGTCTTATAATCTTTTTTACTTCCAGCCAGGATGATATGTGGCGGGCAATTAAGACGCATGCCTGTTTTGATTATTTATTAAAGACTTCTGTTACCGAACAAAACATTAATGATGTTCTTGATTCTGCTTTAAAAAGACTGCATAAATATGATGGAACTCTGGATTTCATTGCAGGAAAAAAGAATTTTTCCCTGAACTTTTCGCAGCTGCAGTATCTTTTTTCCAAAGATAAATATACGGTTTTTACCTTTTCTGATAACAAACAGCTCCAATGCCGCATTACTTTTTCTTCTATTGCAGAACAGCTTCATGAAAAGGAGCCTTTTCTTTCCTGTAACAGAGGTATTATTTTAAATATGAATTATGTTTGTCAGGCTAATAATGAAGTTTTTATCATGCAGGATGGAAAACATCTTCCACTCCGTAGAAAGGATTGCAATGAACTCCTGAAAAAATATCAGGATTACCAATTTAAAAAGTTAAACGAGGAGGTAATCTAATTGAACAGTATACATACCGCACTGTTTCTTACCCGGGAAACTATCATGATTTTTCTACTTATTGTTTTCTGCTTTATCCCTGTATATTCTCAAATTACAGTTTCTCTTCTTTCACTCATAAAAAAGGTTGTTCTAGTTACATTTTTAGTAGAGATTGTTATGTTTATTTTTTTTCTGCTTCTTCCTTTCTGGATTTCCAACACTGTGAATGCATTTCTATGCATTTTTATCTTTTTTTATTTTTACGAAAGAACCGTTGCCTTACCACGTTCACATTTATGGTTTATATTTATGAGTGCCTGTCTTTTAGGTTCCTTCGCTTACCTTTTCTACTATATAACAGATATCCTTTTATATCCCCACAGTACTGTTCTTCCTTACAGTCCTTTAACAGTACTTATGATCGAGCAGCTTTTCGAATGGATCCTGGTTGTTCTTTTAGCTTATCCTGCAAAAAGATATCTTGGCTGGCTGGTTACTTCTTTTCATGAAGAAAAAATATGGAAGATCATATGGATTCCACCTGCCCTTTTTGTGTTTTTTTCTCAATATCTTGTTCCGGAAAACAGCGATAAAATATACGTTGATAAAACTTTAGAAATATATTTATTAGCTATTGCTATGAGTGTTTCTCTTATTATTATTGTATATCTGCTCTTTTTTCAAATTGCTCACATTGTAATTGAAAAACAAAAGGTGACGGAAAAAAATCTCTACCTTCAGATAGAGGCTGAACAAACACGAAAATTACAGACTTTTATTAATGATACCAGCAGATTACGTCACGATTACCGCCATCATCTTGCCACTTTAAATCAAATGCTTGAGGAAAATAAATATGCAGAGGCAAAAGAATATTTGAAGGAATTCTCTTCAGAGATACCTGCTACACCAAAACGATATTGTTCTTTTGCTGGAGTAAATTCGATATTAAATCATTATGAAACACAATGTAAGGATTTATTCATCAAAACGCATTTTTCTATCCGGCTTGATATTCCAGAAAATACTTTTAAGGAGACTGATTTTTGTGTGTTACTTGGTAATCTTCTTGATAATTCTATTGCTGCCTGCAGGGTACTTCCAAAAGATAAACGACTTATTTCTTTAAAATTTGCCCGAACGAATCCTGCCACTCTTGCTTTGCAGATTCGCAATCCTTACTATGGTAACATCAAAATAAAAAATAATGTCTTTTATTCGACAAAACATGAAGGAACTGGTCAGGGTCTTTACTCTGCTCAGTTAATCGCAGAAAAATACAATGGCATTATGAATGTAAATTATGAAAATCAAACTTTTGAAGTAAGGATTTTATTAACTTTACCAACAACATTTTCTTAAAAATTTAAGAATGCCGATGTATTCTTGCTACGAGATGTACAGTAGAAATGGGAGGCATCTCACATCTGATATATAATAGCATAATAGCAAAAAAAATGTGCCACACAGTAATTATGTGGCACATTCTTTATTTTTATCTTCTAAAAGAACTGAATTACAGTTCCTCTCCTCTGGAATCTAAACTCATTGCTACATCATCTGACTTCTGATCTTGCACTTCTTCATCCATGGAAGGGTAATCCGCATCGTAGTCAAATTCATCTACTTCTTCGATTTCATTCACTACTTTTCCTGTATTGAGGTGAAGGTTACGATACTTCTTTAAGCCTGTTCCTGCTGGGATAAGCTTTCCTAAAAGTACGTTCTCCTTCAGACCGATCAGTGGATCGATCTTTCCTTTGATAGCTGCATCGGTAAGAACCTTTGTTGTTTCCTGGAAGGATGCGGCTGATAAGAAGGAGCTTGTTGCCAGAGACGCTTTTGTGATACCAAGAAGTGTCTGCTCTGCTGTTGCAATTTCTTTTCCTTCTGCAAGAAGTCTCTCATTCTCATCTTCTAATTCAAGAATGTCGATGAGTGCTCCTGGAAGATACTGGCTGTCTCCTGCATCTTCAATACGAACTTTCTTAAGCATCTGGCGAACAATGATCTCGATATGTTTATCGTTGATATCTACACCCTGCAGACGGTATACACGCTGTACTTCTCTCATCATGTAATCCTGTACTGCTTCTGCGCCTTTGATTCTTAAGATATCATGAGGATTTACAGAACCTTCTGTCAGTTCAGCACCGGCCTCTAAGTAAGTGCCGTCGAGAACTTTAATACGGGAACCATATGGAATGATATAGCTTCTTGTTTCTCCACTATCTTCATTCACAATAGTAATCTCACGTTTTTCTTTTGTTTCTTTTACATCTGCACGACCAGCGATCTCACTGATAATTGCAAGACCCTTTGGCTTACGTGCTTCAAAAAGCTCCTCGACACGAGGAAGACCCTGTGTGATATCATCACCGGCTACACCACCGGCATGGAATGTACGCATGGTAAGCTGTGTACCAGGTTCACCGATGGACTGGGCAGCAATGATTCCTACTGCCTCTCCAACCTGTACTGCCTGACCAGTTGCAAGGTTGGCACCATAACATTTAGAACATGCACCGTTATGGGACTTACAGGTTAACATTGTTCTGATCTTAACCTTTTCATATCCGGCATTAACGATCGCTTTTGCACGCTTTGGAGTGATCATGCAGTTAGCTTCAACAATAAGGTTACCTTCTGCATCTTTATAATCTTCTGCTGCATAACGTCCGCTGATACGGTCTTCTAATGTTTCGATTGTTTCTTTTCCATCCATGATTGCTTCTACATACATGCTTGGAATCTTATTTGTTCCTTCACAGCAATCCTGCTCGCGGATGATCAGTTCCTGTGATACGTCTACAAGACGTCTTGTCAGGTAACCGGAATCGGCTGTACGAAGCGCTGTATCAGAAAGTCCCTTTCTGGCACCATGTGCAGAAATGAAGTACTCCAGTACGTCAAGACCTTCACGGAAGTTTGACTTGATAGGGAGCTCGATCGTACGTCCGGATGTATCGGCCATCAATCCACGCATACCTGCAAGCTGCTTGATCTGCTGGTTAGAACCACGGGCACCGGAGTCAGCCATCATGAAGATGTTATTGTACTTATCAAGACCACTGATCAGTTTATCTGTAAGTTCGTTATCGGCAGCGAACCATGTCTGTACTACTGCTTTGTAACGTTCTTCTTCTGTCATGAAACCACGTCTGTACTGTTTTGTAATGTACTCAACCTGTTTCTGAGCTGCTGCAAGGATATCTGCTTTTTCTTTTGGTACTGTCATATCTGAAATAGATACACTCAACGCACCAATTGTAGAATATTTATATCCAAGAGCTTTAATATTATCAAGAACCTCTGCTGTCTTCGTTGTACCATGTACACTGATACAACGGTCAAGGATCTGTTTTAACTGTTTCTTACCACACTGGAAATCAACTTCTAACTTTAAGAAGTTATCTGGATCAGAACGATCAACAAAACCTAAATCCTGAAGGATGATTTCGTTGAAAAGAAGACGTCCCATTGTACAATCTACAATACGGCTTCCCATTGTTCCGTCTGGTCTCATTCCTCTTCTCTTTACTTTAATTCTGGAGTGAAGAGTGATCACCTTGTTCTCATAAGCAAGATATGCTTCATTTTCAGACTTAAAGCACTTGCCTTCGCCTTTTGCTCCTTCTTTTTCCATAGTCAGGTAGTAAATACCAAGGACCATATCCTGTGAAGGAACAGCTACTGGCGCACCATCTGATGGTTTCAGCAGGTTATTAGGAGAAAGTAAAAGGAAACGACACTCTGCCTGCGCTTCCTGAGAAAGTGGCAGATGGACAGCCATCTGGTCACCATCAAAGTCGGCATTGAAGGCTGTACATACTAACGGATGTAACTTAATCGCTTTACCTTCTACTAATGTTGGTTCGAATGCCTGAATACCAAGACGATGTAAGGTAGGGGCACGGTTTAACATAACCGGATGTTCTTTAATAACATCTTCAAGTACATCCCAAACTTCAGGCTGTAACTTCTCTACCATCTTCTTAGCAGACTTAATATTGTGAGCAAGACCGTTTGCTACAAGTTCTTTCATAACAAATGGCTTAAACAGTTCGATCGCCATCTCTTTTGGAAGACCACACTGATAAATCTTCAGTTCCGGTCCTACTACGATTACAGAACGGCCTGAGTAGTCAACACGCTTACCAAGAAGGTTCTGACGGAAACGGCCCTGTTTACCCTTTAACATATCGGAAAGAGATTTTAATGCTCTGTTTCCTGGACCTGTTACAGGACGGCCACGACGACCGTTATCAATTAACGCATCTACCGCTTCCTGGAGCATACGCTTTTCATTACGGATAATGATATCCGGAGCGCCAAGTTCTAACAGTCTCTTAAGACGATTATTACGGTTGATGATTCTTCTATATAAATCATTTAAATCAGATGTTGCAAAACGTCCACCATCTAACTGAACCATTGGACGGATATCCGGAGGGATAACCGGAACAGCGTCAAGTACCATCCATTCCGGAGAGTTTCCGGACAGACGGAACGCTTCTACAACTTCTAATCTCTTAATATTTCTAGCTTTTTTCTGTCCACTGGCGTTCTTAAGACTCTTCTTAAGTTCTTCTGCTTCTGCTTCAAGATCAATCTCTCCAAGAAGTTCTTTGATTGCCTCAGCACCCATTCCTACGCGGAAGCTTCCAAGACCTTCTTCAGAATCTCTGTACTCCTCTGTAACACGACGGTACTCTGCATCAGAGATAACATCCTTCTTGCTTAAGTTTGTTGTTCCTGGATCAAGAACGACAAAGGAAGCAAAGTATAATACTTTTTCAAGTGCCTTTGGAGACATATCAAGGATTAATCCCATACGGCTAGGGATTCCCTTGAAGTACCAGATATGGGATACCGGAGCTGCAAGCTCGATATGTCCCATTCTCTCTCTTCTTACACTGGCCTTTGTAACTTCTACTCCACATTTATCACAGACAACGCCTTTATAGCGGATCTTTTTATATTTACCACAGTGACATTCCCAGTCCTTGCTTGGTCCGAAAATTCTTTCGCAGAACAGACCATCTTTTTCCGGCTTTAAAGTACGGTAGTTAATGGTTTCCGGCTTTTTTACCTCACCATGAGACCACTGACGAATCAGTTCCGGAGACGCAAGTCCGATCTTAATGGCGTCAAAATTAACCGGCTGTTCAACTGTTTGGTTATTCATATCAGACATAGGTTACTCCTTCCAAACTATCTTACAAATCGGAATCACCGAAAGGCATTCCTGCAAACTCTGGCTGTGCATCCACCTGTCCGGTTTCTTCTTCCAGAGTACTTTCTTTGTAGCCATACTCTCCAAGATTGCTCTCATCCTTATAATTATTATCATCCGGACTGCTCTCAATCACTGAAGTAAGGGATTCATTAATTGTTTCACTGCCTTCCTGAAGCTCGATCTCTGTCATATCTTCTTTTAAGACACGAACGTCAAGAGCGAGGGACTGGAACTCTTTAAGAAGTACCTTAAAGGATTCCGGAATACCAGGTTCAGGAATATTCTCACCTTTGATAATCGCTTCATATGTCTTAACACGACCTACTACATCATCAGACTTCACAGTTAAGATTTCCTGAAGAGTATAGGAAGCACCATAAGCCTCAAGAGCCCAAACCTCCATCTCTCCGAAACGCTGTCCACCAAACTGAGCTTTACCACCCAGTGGCTGCTGTGTTACCAGTGAGTAAGGACCAGTAGAACGTGCATGAATCTTATCATCTACTAAGTGATGCAACTTCAGATAATGCATGAATCCGATGGAAACTGGTGAATCAAATTCCTGTCCGGTACGTCCGTCACGAAGCTGAACCTTACCGGTACGGTCGATTGGAACACCCTTCCATTCTTCTCTGTGGTCACGGTTATCCCAGAGATATTTCATAATATCATCGTTAACCTTGTCACCCCAGCGTTCTTCAAATTCTTCCCATGTCTTATTGGCATAATCATTAGCCATCTCAAGAGTATCCATAATATCGTTCTCGTCTGCACCATTAAATACCGGTGTTGCTACATTAAATCCAAGCACCTTAGATGCAAGACTTAAATGAAGCTCTAAGACCTGTCCGATGTTCATTCGGGAAGGTACACCTAATGGGTTCAGTACGATATCAAGTGGACGACCATTCGGAAGGAATGGCATATCCTCTACTGGAAGTACACGGGAAACTACACCCTTGTTACCATGACGACCGGCCATCTTATCACCAACAGAAATCTTACGCTTCTGTGCAATGTAAACACGCACAGACTTGTTAACTGTCGGAGGAAGCTCATCGCCATTCTCTCTTGTAAATACCTTTGTGTCCATAACAACACCATAAGCGCCATGTGGAACACGAAGGGAAGTGTCACGAACTTCTCTTGCTTTTTCACCGAAAATAGCACGAAGAAGTCTTTCTTCTGCAGTAAGTTCTGTCTCTCCCTTAGGAGTAACCTTACCTACCAGAATATCTCCGGCATGAACTTCTGCACCGATACGGATGATACCATTCTCATCCAGATCTTTTAATACATCTTCACTCAATCCTGCAAGATCTCTTGTAATCTCTTCCTGACCAAGCTTTGTATCTCTTGCCTCTGCCTCATATTCTTCGATATGAACAGATGTATATACATCATTCTGTACAAGACGTTCACTTAACAGTACGGCATCCTCGTAGTTATAACCTTCCCAGGTCATAAATCCGATCAGAGGGTTCTTACCAAGAGCCATCTCGCCGCCACATGTAGAAGCACCATCTGCAAGGATATCTCCTGCCTCAACATGGTCTCCCTTATTTACGATCGGTCTCTGATTCATACAGTTACCCTGGTTGCTTCGGGAGAACTTGATTACGTGATACGTATCACGAATTCCGTCTTCTCTCTTTACAATAATCTCTTTACTTGTAGAATACTCAACCGTACCTGCATGATGTGCGATAATACATACACCTGAGTCACGTGCAGCCTTTGCTTCCATACCAGTACCAACAACAGGAACTTCTGTCTTTAACAGAGGTACGGCCTGACGCTGCATGTTTGATCCCATCAGAGCTCGGTTCGCATCATCGTTCTCAAGGAAAGGAATCATGGATGTAGCTACGGAGAATACCATCTTCGGAGATACGTCCATTAAGTCAATTCTTGACTTTCTAAATTCAGATGTTTCCTCTCTGTAACGACCGGAAACGTTTGTATGAATGAAATGTCCTTCTTCATCTAACGGTTCGTTGGCCTGTGCTACTGTGTAGTTATCTTCTTCATCAGCAGTAAGGTATACAACCTCATCTGTTACTACAGGATTCTGTGGATCACTCTTATCTACCTTACGGTAAGGAGCTTCTACAAAACCATATTCATTAATTCTTGCATAAGTTGCAAGAGAGTTGATCAGACCGATGTTAGGACCTTCGGGAGTCTCTACAGGACACATTCTTCCGTAGTGGGAATAGTGTACATCTCGAACCTCGAATCCGGCACGATCTCTGGAAAGACCACCAGGACCTAATGCAGAAAGACGTCTCTTATGTGTAAGCTCAGATAATGGGTTATGCTGATCCATGAACTGAGATAACTGAGAACTTCCAAAGAATTCCTTTACAGCAGCAGTAACCGGCTTGATATTAATTAATGTCTGTGGAGAAATGGACTCAATATCCTGTGTTGTCATACGCTCTCTGACAACTCTTTCCAGACGGGATAAACCGATTCTGTACTGGTTCTGTAACAACTCACCAACAGCACGGATACGACGGTTACCTAAGTGGTCAATATCATCGTCATTACCAACACCATATTCCAGATGGATATTGTAGTTAATAGAAGCTAAAATATCCTCTCTTGTGATATGCTTTGGAATTAACTCATTAATATTCTTGCGAATCTGTGCTTTAATTTCATCTATATCATCATATTCTTCTAAGATTTTTTCAAGGGCCGGGTAATATACAAGTTCAGTAACGCCCACTTCCTGAGGATCAACATCAACAAAACTTGTGATATCTACCATCATGCTGGAAAGGACTTTTACTTCTTTCTCTTCTGTCTCTACATATACATATGGAACTGCTGCGTTCTGGATCGTGTCAGCCTGTTCTTTTGTAAGTCTTACACCTGCCTCAAAAATGATCTCGCCTGTAGAAGGATCAAGAACATCCTGTGCCAGTCTATGTCCTGCAATACGGTTGCGGAACATTAACTTCTTATTAAATTTATAACGTCCTACCTTCGCAAGATCATAACGTCTTGCATCGAAGAACATACTGTTGATCAGACTCTCTGCACTGTCAACAGATAAAGGTTCGCCCGGACGAATCTTCTCGTATAACTTCTTAAGACCTTCCTGATAGTTTGTTGCTGTATCCTTCTCAAGAGTTTTTAAAATCTTAGGCTCTTCTCCGAATAATTCCTTAATTTCGGCATTGGTTCCAATGCCAAGAGCTCTGACAAGTACAGTAACAGGAACCTTTCTTGTACGGTCAACACGAACATAAAATACATCGTTGGAGTCTGTCTCGTATTCCAGCCATGCACCACGGTTAGGAATTACGGTACAAGAATATAACTTCTTACCAATCTTGTCGTGGCTGATCGCATAGTAAATACCTGGAGAACGAACTAACTGACTGACGATAACACGTTCCGCACCATTAATTACGAAAGTACCTGTTTCCGTCATCAATGGCAGATCACCCATAAAAATGTCGTGCTGTTTAAAATCATCTGTTTCCTTATTATGGAGACGAACTTTCACTTTTAAAGGAGCTGCATATGTTGCATCACGTTCTTTACACTCCTCGATTGAATACTTTCTATCCTCTCTACAAAGCTGAAAGTCCACAAACTCCAGGCTGAGCTGTCCGCTGTAATCCGTGATAGGCGAAATGTCCTCAAAAACCTCTTTCAATCCATCTGTCAGGAACCACTTGTAGGAATCTTTCTGGACTTCTATAAGATTCGGCATATCGAGAACATCTTTTTGTCTGGCATAGCTCATTCTGATGTTTTTGCTTCCCGGAATTCGCGTTGGACGCAGTCTATTCTTTTCCATCGATGTTTTCACCCCTTGAATAATCATAATGTAAAATCTTCTGGTTACTTTCCAATAGGCATACAGACCCATTGTGAATCAGTTTATTATCATAGCACATCTGTCAAGCTATGTCAACCAATTTTTTTCTCTTATTTTTGATTTTTTCCAGTTTTTTCACCAGTTAAACATAAACATGAAAACACTTCCATATAATATGTATAAAATAGCAGTAAAAAAGCACCGAATTTCAGCAACTTTTTTTAATTTGACAAAATGGATAAGTGATTACTATTTGATTCATTAGGGGGGAAACAAACGAAAAAAGAAATACTGCCATATCCCATCTGCTCTGTAGTCGTTGTGTTTAAGATGCTCATCCGCATCTTAAACACGCTCCCAAGCCGCATCTGGGATAGGGCAGTATTTCTTTTTTCTGTGTTTTGGCTCCAGAAGGAATGAACGCAATAGTCTTTGGGGAGGAGAAGGGTGAGATGTTAGAAGGCTCTTGCTACGAGATGTGCATCATGTACAGCGATAGCTTGCAGTATCATCTTATCATCAGTGAAGCTTGAAAAAAGTCAAGAATTCCTTCTATTAGTAGAGTTCCTTCTCTAATTTTGATCATGTAGTCATTGATTACTTCCTCTGCATTGTCTTTTATGATAAACTAAATGTAAATTCTTTTAGAAAGGACTGTTTTATATGATATTATATCACGCTAGTAAAGAAATCGTACAGTTTCCTGAAATTCGAAAAGCACGATATACGAAAGACTTTTCCTGGGGATTTTATTGTACTAATAATTTAAAGCAGGCAATACGATGGGCCAATCGAGGTCCAGGAGAACCTATAATAAATTATTATAATTATGAACCAAATGAAAATTTAAACATTTTAAAATTCCCTGAATTATCAGATGACTGGTTAGATTTTATAGCAAAATGCAGAAATGGAAAGACTCATTCTTTTGATATCGTAGAAGGTCCCATGGCAAATGACACTATCTGGAACTATGTAAATGATTATTTGTCTGGAAGAATCACACGTAAGCAGTTTTGGGTATTAGCAGAATTCAAATATCCTACACATCAAATAAGTTTCCACACGCTTTCTGCCTTAGATTGTCTGACTTTCGAAAGGAGTGAAATCATTTATGACCTCAAAAGAACAAAATGATTACTTTTATGTATGCTCTTTAATAGAATATATCGCTCGCAAAACAAAAAACAAACGAGGAACTATTGTTAATTTGCTCGGCAAAAAAGGAATTGAAAAACAATTATATGATGCTGAAGTAAATCACTGTTTAAGTTTTGACCAGGTAAGTGATGAGCTTATCGAATTTTATAATATTCCAGAAGGTGATTTTGATACTTTATCTACCTGTAAATATACCGTTCCAAACTTTATGGATATTGGCAAATTATACAGTATCATGATAGAAGATTGTGCCGAAGAAGGAAAAGAAGTTGACGAACTTATTCGTATTTTTTCTTCTTTTATAAGCGACGAAATCTCTAACTTTAATACAGATTTATATTATCAGAACCCGAGCTATATTGAATGTTCTTACCAGGAAGGACATTTATTAGATTAATTTGCTATTCATTAAGAGGGAAACAGACGAAAAAAGAAATACTGCCATATCCCATCTGCTCTGTAGTCGCTGTGTTTAAGATGCTCATCCGCATCTTAAATACGCTCCCAAGCCACATCTGGGATATGGCAGTATTTCTTTTTTCTGTGTTTTGGCTCCAGAAGGAATGAACGCAATAGTTTTTGGGGGAGAAGGGGGAGAAATCAGAAGACTACTGCTTGCTCAGAAGATATATCGTCCAGAAGATTATTTTCTCTCTTTAACGAGCGGTACAGAGAAATGACTTGTCATTTTACAAAAAATAAAGTAGTCACCTTTAGAGTTGTCTTACTACGAGATGTGCATCATGTAATGTATGACACGCATAGAGAAAAACATTATATTGCGACAAAATAATGATAAAAGCATTATGTGCAGTGAGAGCAGATAACTAAAATTCCCTGACAGATATACCTTTCAAGCAAGCAGTAGTCTTCTGGTTTCTCCCCCTTATCCCTCCACCAAATACTATTGCATTCATTTCTTCTGGAGCCAACAAGCAGAAAATAAAAAGAATAGACCATCGCAAATGTAATGTGAGAGCAAGTAAAAATGCCGAACAGGCATTTTCTACGCAGTGATATCTTTACAGTTGCGATGGTCTATTCTTTTTATTTTCGTCTGTTTCCTCTCAAAGAATCAAATAGTTATTTAACAAATTCTTTTACGGAAGCATATACGCCCTTGCCGTCTAAGCCGTATTTCTCAATAAGCTTCACTGCAGGACCGGATTCTCCGTAAACATCGTTCACGCCGATTCTCTTAACAGGTACAGGATATTTTTCGGAAAGTACTTCACATACTGCTCCGCCAAGTCCACCGATTACGGAATGTTCTTCTACTGTAACAACCTTACCTGTTTCTTTGGCTGCTTCTACAAGGAGGTCTGCATCGATTGGTTTGATCGTATGGATGTTGATTACTTTTGCTTCAATGCCATCTTCAGCAAGCATGTCTGCTGCTTCTAATGCAGAGCTTACGCAAAGACCTGTTGCTACGATTGTAACATCTTTACCTTCTCTTAATACAACTCCTTTACCGATCTCAAATTTATAATCATCGTTGTCGTTGATTACTGGTACAGCAAGACGACCAAATCTTAAATATACAGGTCCGTCTAATTCATAAGCGGCACGTACTGCTGCCTTTGCTTCTACATCATCGGAAGGATTAATGATTGTCATTCCAGGGATTGTACGCATTAATGCGATATCTTCATTACACTGATGTGTTGCTCCGTCTTCACCTACGGAAATACCGGCATGTGTTGCGCCAATCTTTACGTTGAGATGTGGATATCCAACAGAGTTACGAATCTGCTCAAATGCACGTCCTGCTGCGAACATGGCAAATGTACTTGCGAAAGGAACCATTCCTGTTGTTGCAAGACCTGCTGCGATTCCTACCATATTACATTCTGCGATACCGCAGTCAATATGACGTTCCGGGAAAACTTTTTTAAACATTCCTGTCTTTGTAGCAGCTGCAAGGTCCGCATCTAAAACTACAAGGTTCTCGTGTTCTTTTCCTAATTCAATTAACGCATTTCCATAGCTTTCTCTGGTAGCGATCTTCTTTACTTCTGACATAATGCTTCCTCCACTTTCTTTAAATCTTCCATGGCTACAGCATACTGTTCATCGTTTGGTGCAGTACCATGCCAGGATGCCTGATTCTCCATAAAGGAAACTCCTTTACCTTTTACAGTCTTCATAATGATTGCTACAGGCATTCCCTTTACTTCTCTTGCTTCTTTAAATGCTGCATCTAACTGATCAAAATCATTACCATCTGCTACATTAATTACGTGGAAGTTAAATGCTTCAAACTTCTTATCGATCGGATATGGAGAACATACATCTTCAACTTTACCATCAATCTGTAATCCGTTGTTATCTACGATCACTACTAAGTTATCAAGATGTCTTGCTCCTGCAAACATTGCAGCTTCCCAAACCTGTCCTTCCTGAATCTCACCGTCTCCAAGAAGTGTGTAAACACGATAAGATTTCTCTCTTAACTTCGCTGAAAGAGCCATTCCAACTGCAGCGGAGATTCCCTGTCCGAGAGAACCACTGGACATATCAAGTCCTGGAGTGTGCTGCATACATGGATGTCCCTGAAGGTGGGAACCGATATGTCTTAATGTAAGTAAGTCTTCTACTGGGAAATATCCCTTATTAGCTAATGCTGCGTATAAACCTGGCGCTGTGTGGCCTTTTGATAATACGAAACGGTCTCTGTCTGGATCCTGAGGATTCTTCGGATCTACATTCATCTCCTCAAAGTATAAATATGTAAAAAGATCTGCTGCGGATAAAGAACCACCTGGATGTCCTGCTTTTGCTGCATGAACACCTGTGATAATTCCTTTTCTCACTTCATTTGCCACTTTCTGAAGTTCTAATTTATTCATGGCTTCCTCCTTATTGCCTAATATTCTCCTGCTTTGCTGTAACTTTACAAATAACCCATGTCATTCGCTCTCCTGATATCTTACACAATCATGCTATCAGGAAAAACTTCTTTCATTCCTCCTCCATTTTATTGTAAGTTTCATAATAAGAATAAAATAAGTTAACACACTTGTTATTATACAAATAGTTCAGTGATATGTCAATTTATTTTATGGGAGAATTCCCTCATCCTTGGGATTTATTGCGACAATGGTGAAAATGGCAAGACGAATGAAAAACAGCCCTGAAATAAAAAAGACTTATAAGCGTATTTATGACCTCGAAGCAAGGTTTGTATACAAGTGCATAAGCAGATATCCAAACCGTCACGACGAAAATCACAAATATAGCTATAAGTCTTTTTCTTTTTATTAGGCTACCAATAAACTACTAAATCAATTACTCTCCACATGTTGGACAGGAGCCTGGTGCAAATTTTTCTTTATCGTACGCGATTCCGTTCTTATCATAGTAGTCTTTTACTGCTGCTTTTACAGCTTCTTCTGCTAATACGGAACAGTGAATCTTATGTGTTGGCAGTCCATCAAGTGCCTCAACTACTGCTTTATTAGATAATTCTAATGCATCATCAATAGATTTTCCTTTAATCATTTCTGTTGCCATAGAACTGCTGGCGATAGCAGAACCACATCCAAATGTGTTAAACTTTACATCTTCAATAATTCCGTCTTTTACTTTAATATACATCTTCATGATGTCACCACACTTTGCATTACCTACTTCTCCGATGCCATCTGCATCGTCCATCTTTCCTAAGTTTCTTGGATTGCGGAAATGATCCATTACTTTTTCACTATATAACATGTTTCTTCTCTCCCTTCTCAAGCTCTTCCCAGATTGGTGAAATGTTTCTTAAATAGGAAACGATTCCTGGTACTTCTTTAATGATATATTCGATCTGTTCCGGTGTATTCTCTTCACATAATGTAAGACGAAGTGAACCATGTGCCACTTCATGAGGCAGTCCGATTGCTAATAATACGTGGCTTGGATCAAGAGAACCTGATGTGCAGGCACTTCCTGAAGATGCCTCGATTCCTTTTTCATCGAGTAATAATAAAAGAGATTCTCCTTCGATTCCTTCAAAACAGAAGTTTACGTTACCTGGAAGTCTTTTCTTCGCATCACCGTTTAAACGAGAATGTTCAATAGTAGAAAGTCCTTCAATCAGACGGTCTCTCATTGCTGCTATCTTAACCATGTTTTCATCCATATTTGCAACAGCTTCTTTTAATGCTGCTGCCATACCAACGATAGCTGGAATATTCTCTGTACCGGCTCTTCGTCCTCTTTCCTGTGCGCCACCTTCGATCAAGTTAAACAGTGGAACACCTTTTCTGACATAAAGGACACCGATTCCTTTTGGTCCATGAAACTTATGTCCGGATAAAGACAACATATCAATATTCTGTGCATGTACGTTCACTGGAACGTGTCCAACTGCCTGTACTGCATCTGTATGGAATGTTACTTTTTTCTCTTTACAAATCTTTGCGATTTCATCAATTGGCTGTAATGTACCAATCTCATTGTTCGCATACATAATAGTAACTAATGCTGTATCTTCACGAATTGCCTTCTCCACATCTGCAGGATCAACAATTCCATCTGCTCCAACATCTAATAATGTGACTTCAAAGCCTTCTCTCTCTAACTTCTTAAGAGTATGAAGAACCGCATGATGTTCAATCTTCGTGGAGATAAGATGCTTCTTTTCCTTCTTCGCTCCAAAAAGAGCTGCTGAACGGATTGCCTGGTTATCTGCTTCACTTCCGCCGGAAGTAAAATAAATCTCATTAAAATCTGCTCCTAAAGCTTCTGCAACGTCCTCTCTTGCTTTCTGAAGTACTTCAGCAGCACGCTGTCCCGTAGAATGCAGGCTGGATGGGTTTCCAAAAACCTCATTCATGCACTTTGTCATCGCATCTATCGCAACAGGACTCATCTTTGTAGTTCCTGCATTATCTGCATAAATATACATAAATTCACCCTCTTCTTTCTAAATCCTATCTGTTTTATAGGGATTATATCTTTAAATTCCTATCCTGTCAATAGGATTTTACAAAAAAGATATTTCTATTCATGTTTTTTATTTTATACACAAAAGTATATACTGAAAAATTTCTGCTAATTCAAGTCGAGCAGTCACTCACCACCTGAAAGATGTGGGAGTTTTCTCGACTGAGATAAAAAAATACTGAAGAATCGGATTATACCCGACCCTCCAGTAAATCTTCCAAAGTCACTGTCTCTAAATAGTCATCAATAATACCATCCAGCTTCTGCCACATTGGGAGCGTAATACAATATCCTGCTTTCTCGCAGGTCACCTTGCCTCCTTCGAGACAATTCACCGGTGCCAAAGTCTTCTCTGTCAACTTTAAAATAGAGCCTATCGTATACTCTGAAGACTTTCTCGCCAGACGATACCCGCCTTTCTTGCCACGACCACTTATAAGCATGCCTCCTTTATGAAGAAGGCTTACGATCATTTCAAGATACTTCATAGATATATTCTGACTCTCCGCAATCTCCTTCAATGGAACTAATTCTTCTCTGTCATTCTGAGCTAAATAAAGCATTACCCGAAGTGCATAACGACCTTTCGATGAAACCATCATACCTCTCCACCTCCTAATTCCTAATAATATACTAGGAATTAGGAATTAGCAAGCACAATTTTTAATGCAATAAACTTCATAAATATTTCAGTAAATGTATAAATGAGCTTTATGCAGACAACTCCGGCTTTCTTCCATAAATATTTTTTAACACTTTAACCAGTACTTTTTTCTGCACTGTCCTATACACCGACGTCTCAGGTATAACGTATGCACTCTTTTCTCCACAAGCTGCCGAAATAGAAAATGTTGCCAAATTCTGAAGATTTGATGCAAAGTTCGCCATCATAACATCAGCTAACTTATCAGAAACTTTCTGAACCTTCCAGCAATTCTTTGCTTTCACAAAACGAATTGTAACTGTTTTAGTCTTAAAACGATTAAACTTTGTATCTTTCTGCGATTTGTCAATAATTCCATTTACCAGTTTTATAACCTGCTTTTCTGACATGGAAGATAAATTATCAAGCTTTCCATCTGCCATATAATAAAATGCATTCATACAGAAATTAAATGTAAAATCCTCGCAATTCACATAGCGGAATTTCACTTTCACATCTGCCTTATTGCCCTTTTTCTTTGTGGAAATGATACGGTAACTCATCTTGCTGGCACATTTAGCAAAATACTTTTTACCACTCGGAACCATGTAAAATGCCGACACAAACTGTCCACCTTCTCCCCAGTCCTTCACATATCGGTTCATTCCTTTGTAGTCAAATTCTTTCATCTCTTTGAAAAATGCTTTCTCAGAAACTTTCAGGCTTTTGCCTGCTGCTTCCACATTCTGCGCTGGTGCCAACACAGTAAAAAGCATGATAAGAGACATAACTAATGCATGAATTTTTTTCATAAAAATCTCCTTTTTCTCTCTTTGGGCTGTAAAAACCAGCCTTTATTCAATGCAAGATTATGACAGAAGTCCTCACAGCAAACAAAACAGGTGTCGCCAGCCTTTATTCAATGTACGAAGCTTCTCCATATCAAACATTATCTTTGTTATTGATTATAACATAGTCCTTTCTTCCTGTTAATTACAATATGTCATTTGTAATATAAATTTAATCTTTTTTATATTTTTATACTTATTTATCTATCCAGAACCACACTTTTTACCTCCTTATGAGTTTATCTGCAAAATCTCACTGGAACGTGTTTGAAAAATATATCTAAAAAATATTTTTAAACATTTACCCG
>OGOE01001195.1_pt1 | contig 17586 bp, 19 predicted proteins | sample 1552611 | NCBI WGS metagenome assembly OGOE01 (sample SAMEA2580129, study PRJEB22360) | human gut metagenome | biome: human gut; feature: human-associated habitat; material: faeces | place: Denmark | collected 2008/2010
GATCTTGGTGAGGTTGCTGCGTTTCATGAAAGATCTCTTCTTTCCTTGGTCGTGCCTCTTTTGGGGTTTGTGTTCCTTGGGAGGCGTTGTATGTTTTCCACCTACAAATAGTAGCACAAATTTTACTATCGCAAACTTTTACCTCCTTTTTTGTCAGCAAGACACGTGCCTGCCTGAAACACGCCGGCCCCGACAAAGCGAAAAACCAACAGTCAACACCCCCGTCACAGTGACACCGGAAACAAGAGCAGCCTGCTTCATATCACCCGGGGCATCCCCCGGCAAAGGAGCCTGGTCGGGCATGCTGTTACGCTCCCCCGTGACCAGAAGACGCATAGTGTTTCCCTGACCGGTGCAAGTGAGGAGCGTGACCTCATCCTTGCCTTTATGGACGTGCAATGCCTTGGTTTCCGTGGGTGAGACGATGCGTTTGCTGGTGACCCGGTAGGCGAGCGTGTTGCCCATGACCTTGATATAGAACGGGTCCCCCTCATCGAGTTCCCCGAGCCGGGTGAACAGGGTCGCCCCCTTCAGGTTCGAATGCCCGGTAATCACGGCACGAGTGTTCTTGCCTCCGACAGGCAGACTCGTGCCAGCCAGATGACCCGCAGCATGTTCGAGCACATCCTGGCTCGCGCCGTGCATGATAGGCAGATCCACACTGATTTTCGGAATCAGCAGTTCACCCATCGCGTCCAACCCGTTGACGGACAGTTGGCGCCGGTATTCGTCGTCGCCCTCGAAGTTTCCCCTGACTTTTCCATCAAAAACAGGTTCGCCGATTTGAGGTTGTCCCGACTCGTAAAGTCGCTGGTTGTATTCGATCGCTGATTTGATCGCGCTCTGACGGCTACCCTCAGGAAACAGTGATGCGGACTGACTGACGGAACGGGCCTGAGCGTCGGTCTCCCTATCTCCGATGAGCTGCTGGATTCGGGGCATGCCAATGAGTATCAGCCCCAATGCCACGCAGATGAGAGCGGCGGTGGCGTATACGCGTGAACGGCGGATGAGCAGACGGACCCGGTTGGCACGGGCCCGCCTGTCATCGACGGCGAGACGCATGGACTCCCACACGTCCCGCGATGTCGCTACGGCCATGCTCACCGGGAATGCCTTCCAATGGTCGGCGTCCCGGCGTGACGACCTTTGCTACCGGCTCCCATGCGCAGTCGGATCATCGGGGAGAAGGCTCCTGCCGCGATGATCAGGAACGCGAGGCCGGCCCACAACCAGATGGTCGGAATCTGAGCGTTGCCGCCGGTGAACGGGAGCGTGGTCATGGCCGGCTCCCATTGCGCGTATACGGTGACCTCGCCTTCGGCCGGCATGCTGACCGTATCCTTGCCGGGGGTCAGCAGGGTCTCATCCTTGTCCGGGGTTTTCTTCAGGCTCCAGCCGGTGAAGCGGAAGCCAGGGCGTGTGACCTTCGGCTCCTTGGCATCCTTGGGGATGGTGACCGAACCGAATGCGTCCGTGTTGATGGATGGGTATCCACCCACGCCGCCGTTCGGGTCGAACTTCAACGTGACCTTGTTGATCGTCCATTGCGCGTAGAGCACCGAGGTGTTCTTCGGCGTGGATTTGTCGTTCGCGGTCAGCGTGCAGTCCGCGCCCGGATCGTATGCCTTGCCCTTGCCGTCGGCCTGCGTGTTCCATCCGGAGAACGTGTAGCCGGGACGGTCGAACGGATTGTCGATCGTCTTCACGGTCTGGTCAACGACACCGTCCACCGTCTTGGTTTCCGAGCCAATGCTGCCGATGTTGCTGTTGTACACCAAGTGTGCGGGGTTGGCCTTCCACTGGGCCCACACGGTGGTGGTGCCGGGTTCCAGCGTGTGCTTGTCGCCGGGGTTAAGGCTCGGATCGCCGCGCTTGCTGGTGCTCCATCCGGTGAACGTGTAGCCGGGACGGTCGAAACCGTTCTGGCTGACGGTGACCGTGTCTCCCGTGCTGCCGGTGGTGTCGGGCGTACTGCCTGTGGTGTTCGGGTAGCCGTTGCGGTAGACGATGCTGGCCGGGTTCGCCTTCCAGATGGCGTACAGGTCGTTGCCTGCAGGCTTCATCGTGTACTGGCTGACACCGTTCTTGCCTTCGCCGTATGCGGTGCCGGAACCGTCCTTGGCAGTGTCCCAACGAACGAACGTGTATCCGTCGCGGGTGAAACCATTGGCGTTTGTGGTCAGCTCGTCACCGGTCTTGCCGGATTGTACAGCCGTGTTGCCGCCGGTCGCGCCGTTGCCGTGATAGGCAAGGGTTTGCGCGGTACCGGCCCAGCAGGCGTACAGGGTGCCGGAACCTTGCAGCGTCCACTCGTCGCCCGGGTCGACGGCCTTGCCCTTGCAGTCGGCTTGGGTGTTCCACGTGACGAACATGTATCCGTCGCGGGTGAACCCGTTGTCGCGGACGTTGATCTTCTCGTCGGTCTTGCCCGGCTGAGGGTCGGTCTTACCGCCGGTCGCGCCGTTGCCGTCGTAGGTGAGGCCGGCCTGGCCGGGCGTCCATTGCGCGTACAGGGTCAGCGTGCCGTTCGCGGTCCACGTGGTGCCGGGCGCGTACGCCGTGCCTTTGCCGTCGGCGCTGGTGTTCCAGCCGATGAACGTGTAGCCATCCACCGTCCAGCCGTTCGCTCCGATGGCCTGAGTGTCGCCGGTGTGGCCGGTCCAGTTAGCGGTGCCCTGCCCGCCCGGGGTTCTGCCGGTAGGCGGGTTCGGATCGTAGTTGATGGAGGCTGGGTTCGGCGTCCATTGGGCGATCATGGTGACGATGCCGTTAGGCGTGCTGGTCAGGTTGGAGACCTGCTGCCCATCCGTGTAGGAGTCGCCGGTGTCGGCACGCTTCCAACCCGTGAACGTGTACCCGTCGCGCGTGAAAGCGTTCGGGCTCAGATTCTGAGGCACGTCGAACGTGAACTTCTGGTCGCCCATGGTGCCCTTGCCGCCGCCCGCGTCGTACTTCACCGTGTAGCCGTTCGCGGTCCAATGCGCGTACATGGTCACATCATTGGTGAGTTTCGTGGACCAGTCGTACTTGTCGCCGCCCGTCGGACTGGTGTACCAGCCGTCGAACGAGTAGCCGGTAATCTTGCCGGTGTCGCCCACGGTCCAGCCTGACTTGTCGTCGGCCGCCGTGTTATAGGGCACGGTCATGCTGGCCGGAGCGTCCGGGGCCTTCGTGGTGGCCGGCGCGTTCACGTTATACGTGAGCGTCGGGTTGATGGCCCACAACGCGTATACGGTCTTCGCCCTGGCCGGCATGGTGATCTGGGTTTCCGCGTTCGCATCCAGGGTGGCGCGGTCCATGGTGTCGGCGACGGGCACGTCCTTGTCGTTGGCGTCCGTGTTCGCGCTCCACCCGTAGAACGTGCGGTTGGTCTTGCTGATCTGGCTGGAATCCCAGCAGTCGGAGTCGGCTTTCGCGGTCGCCAGGGTGATCTTGGCGCCGGCCGGATAGTACACCTGGCAGCCGGATACGGCGCCCGTGTCGGCGATGGTCTGCACCTGCACGCTGCCGTCGGATCGGGTGATCGTCCGCTGACTGGTCCCATCATCCTGTCTGGCGATCGTGTCGGTCAGCACCTTGCGATCGTCGGTGGTGGTTCCGGACTCCGGTTCGGTGTCCCTGTCGGCCGCAAGCCTGACCGTGCCGTTCATCCTGGAGGCGGCGGTTTCGGTTTTGCCGGCCTCGGTGCGCGAGGGCACCTGGCCGGTTCCGCCGTTCGCCTTGTAGGTGAGGACCTGGGTGCGGGTGACCGGCATGCCGAACGTCATGCGCACGCCGTCCGTGCGTTCCGTCGGGTTCTCAAGGTCGTACGAGTAGGTGAACGTGGGGCCGGTCCAAGTGGCGGCCAGACGGTGTCTGACCTGCTGCGCGCCGTTCAGGTTCGACTCGTCGCCCGCATCGTGCTTGATGCCCGCGTACCCGTTGGTCCCGTAGGATGCGAGTTCCGCGTCCCGCGTCCGGTAGGCTCCGTCGAATCCGGAGAGCAGCTGCACGCCCTCGAATTTCAGGTCCGGCCGCGCGTCGAATCCGTCCAGGTCGTTGAATCCGGTGACGCCTTTGAACGTGGAGGGCACGGGCGTGCCGTCCTCGTACGTGAAGCTGACGGTCCACTGGCAGCCGACGCGTTTCGACGTGTCGATGCCGCCCAGAGCCTTGCGCACGCTGGCGGGCACCTTGGTGTTGTCGTAGACGACGTTGATCCAGAACAGGCCGTCGCCGACGATCTTCCCGTTCCCGTCGAACCTGTTCAACTGTCCGATGTTGCCGCCATTCCACTGTTTCAGCGCAATGGTCGCGTTGATCCGGTGTTCGACACCGTCCGGATCCGTCCACGTGCCCGTATTCGGCAGGGTGGCGGATGCGCCGAGTCTGGTCGGCCAGTGGATGCTGCCGCCGGCCTCGTCCCGGGTGGTGGTCCAGTTCCCGTCGAACCGGGCGTCGGCCAGTCTGGTTCTGGTGGTGTCGAACGTGAAGCTCCGGTAGTCGGCGGGCACGTCCGTGTCCTCCAGGGCATGGGATGGGACGGACGTCCTGGTCGCGGCGAGTCGGACCGTGCCGTTCGAGGATGCGCTGATCTTGCTGGCGTTCGTCTTGGCCCCGCCGTTCGCGTCGTAGCCGAGCCTGTAGGCCTTGGTGAAGCTTAGGTCGTCGACGCAGTTGCCTTCGGCGGTGAAGTCGAGGCCCTGACCGTTGGAGTCCCTGACGCTCCTGAACGTGAAGCGGGTCGTGGTCGAGGTGGCGATGTAGTCGCCGGTATAGGTCTCCCACTTGCCGTCCTGCGCGGTGCCGTACGTGGTGATCGTGGTGCCGACGCTGCCGGTCTTGTCCGACCCGTTGGATGTGGTGCGGGTCGCCTGCTGTGCGACGGTCTTGCCGGGTTCGCCGATCATGACCTGCATGCTGTCGTCCTGGTCCGCGTTGCGGGACGCGTGCTTGAGGCTCCACTTGTACACGACGCCGGGCGTGGTGGCGATGTCCTGGTAGATGTACTTGCCTCGCTTGGCTGCGGCGATCTCGCCCCACACGTTGCCCGCGTTGGTCGGATACGGGGTGTGGTTGCGGCGCTGCACCTCGACGGTGTCGGCACCGGCGGTGTCGTCGTTGGATTTCCAGCCGAACTTGCCGGAATCCCAATTGTCGAGCTTGCTGTGCAGCGGGTTGCCGATGACGCCGGTCTTCGCGCTGATTATGGCGAGGTAGGTTGTGTCGCCGTAGACCCTCTGGTTCTCGTTGATGATCTCGTTGCCGCGATAATCGAACGTGCCGTTCACCAGATGGTCCGGCAGATTCGACGTATTATCCGCCACCGTCTTCACGTTTCCGGTAGTCTTCGATTCGGCGGGCTCGACGGCGTTCTCCTTGCCACGCTGATTCGACGGGACCTTGCCGGTCGCGTCGGATGCGTTCTTGTCATAGGTCAACTTGTAGGAACGGGAGAATTCGATGTCGTCCACGAGATTGCCGACGTTGTTGCCGGGCCGGGTCTCATCATCTTTGAACCCTTCGAGGCTCTTGAACATGAATACCGTGTTCTTCTGTCCTTCGGGCACCTGGTAATAGCCTTCGTACGTCTCCCACTGGCTGCCATGGTCTCGGGGATCGGTGTTGGATACCTTTGTGGTGATGGTCGTGGACTTCCCGCCCACCTTGTCGCCATGGCCGTTAGAGGTGACGCGGGTCATCTCCACAGGCGTCGCGTGGGCCGTGTCGGAGCCCACGAGGACCTGCATCTTGTCGGCATGGGAGGATTGGCGGCTGGCGTGCTTCAACCGGATCTTGTACAGTACTCCGCCGTTGCTGGTGGACACGTTCTGGTAGATGCTGGTGTTGTCCTGTTGGGCGACGATCTCCGCATACGTGTTCTTGGTGTTGCGGTCCTGCTGCAATTCGACCCTTGAACCGTTCTCGGTACTGGACCATGCGAACCTGGAAGAGTCGAAACCGGGGATCTGCCCGATCTTTCCGTACTTGGAAAGATCGGTGGTGGACATGTTGTACCAAAGCGTGCCGTCATCCGATTTGAGGAACGTGCGCAGATCGGCATAGGTTCCCTGCTCGTTCTCCTGAATGTCGGAGAACGAGGGGTAGGAGAAATCGCCATTAGCGAGGGAACCGTACCGGACGTTCTCGTCCGCGACTGTCTTCACGGTTCCCGTGGTCCTGGCCTTGGTCTGCCTGACGGTGTCGGCGGTCTCGTCGGACGGGACCTTGCCGGTCGCATCCGACGCGTTCTTGTCGTAGGACAGCTTGTAGGCGCGGGCGAAGGTCACATCATCCAGAAGATTGCCCTTGGTGGGGTCGAGATAGTTGACGGCCTTGAAACCGAACCGGGTAGTGGTCTGCCCGTCCGGGATGACGTAGTAGCCCTCATAGGTCTCCCACTGGTCGGAATGATGCCAGCGGTTCTCGTTCGTGACCCTCGTGCCGATGGTCTTGGACTTCTCGCCGACCTTGTCGCCGGCCTTGCCGTTCGCGGCCACTCGGGTCATCTCGATGGGTGTGCCGTTGATGACGACCTGCATCTGGTCGACGTTATCCTTGCACAGGCTGGTGTGCTTCAACCGGATCTTGTACAGTGTGCCGGGGATGGTGGCGAGGTTCTGGTAGATGGTGCGTCCGGGTTCGGAGGCGACCATTTCCGCGTAGGTGTTGCCGTCCATGCTGTCCTGTTGGAGTTCGACCGCTTCCGCGCGGTCCTTCAATCCGCCTTGGTCGTGGCCGCCTTTCTGGTCGGTCTTCCATGCAAATTTGGACTGGTCGAAACCGGGCCAGTCCACCCAGGAGGCGAGATCGGCGTCGGAGTGTTTCGCGTTCCTCATGTACTGGCCGTTGTTCGGGTCGACGCTTGTGTATGCGTTCGTCATGTAGCTTGGCGCGTCAACGGTCTTCCATCCGCCGTCGGGCAGGTAGTCGAATCCGCCGTTGACGAGCTCCCTTGGATACGTCGTGGCGGCCGATGTCGTCAGGCTCGTGATGGTCTTGCCGATATCGGGCATGCGGATCTCGTCCGCGTTCGCGGTGCCCGCCGTCAGGAGCCCGCCGCCCAGGAGGGTGCCCGCGGACAACAGTCCCGCGACCGCCCGTTTCAACCATGCGTGCATGTGTGTTTTTCCTTCCCCGCCCCTTGACTGTCCGTGACGGATGGGCCAGGACCCGCACGAACCCCTTGCGGCGAGCCAAAAGAACCATGAATGAAAACGAAGGGGGAGGGGCGCGGGACACGGCATGATCCGGAGTGTTCCGCGCCCCCGTATGTCAGACGGCCGGGGTGTCTCCGTCGTGCGTGAGCATCAGCGCGTCGCGGCGGTTGCGCGCGCCGCGCACGGCCATGGTGCCGCCGATCGCGAACAGGGGCATGGCGCAGGCCAGCCAGAACGCGAACGCGAGCACGCCGCCGGTCTGCGGCAGTTGGGTCAGGTTCGCGACGTTCTTGACCTGGACGGTGTTGTTGTCCAGCCTGCTGGTCAGGTTCGGCACGGTGCCGGTGCCCCTGTACTGGATGCTGGTGCCCGCGTCGTCGATGGTGACGGTGAACGTCGGTTTCGCGTAGCTGGCGTAGCCGGCCGGCTCCCTGGTTTCGGTGACCGTGTACGTGCCGTAGCCGAGGCCCTTGAACCGGATGAGGCCCCTCTGGCTCGCGTCGTCCCTGTTGTCGACCGTCCCGTCATGGTTCGAGTCGCCGGTGATGAACACGCTGGCGGCATCCTGGTTGGCCGCATCCGACCATTTGCCGGTGTTCCAGTCGAGATTCATCCACTTGCCGTTGCGCTGGATCTGGAACTGGGCGCCGTCGAGCAGCGTGTTCACGTTGCCCGCGTCCACCTTCCGCAGGGTGAAGTCGTAGGCCTTGATGTCGGCCTTGTCCTGGTCGGTGATGGTCGTGAAGTGGATGCCGTCGGTGAATGTGCCGTACGTGTGGATGGTGTTGTTGGCCGGGTCGGTGGCGGTGGCCTTGTCGACGGTCATGCGGTAGGTGATGACGATCGTCCTGTTGGAGTATTTGTCGAGAAGGTTCCTGCCGTCGATGCCCCAGCCGCCTGCGGGGATGGCGAGATCCGGGTCGGCGGGCTTGTTGTCCGCGGTCTTCAGGGTCGGTTCGCCGGGGATGCTTTTCGCGTTGTTCTGCGTGGTCCCGTCGTAGATGACCGCGTCGGCCGTGATGTCGGTCTGCGGCGCGTTCTTCAACCGGACGCTCAGCGAGCCCTTCACGTACGTCTGGCCCTTCGGCTGGTCGATGAGCTTGAACTTGACGGCGGAGGCGGCCTGCTTGTTCGGCACGGTCACCTCGACTGTGTTGGTGACGGTGTCGCCGACGGTCACGCCGACCGGATCGTTGGTGGTGCCGTCCTTGCCTACCGTGGCGCCGTTGCGCTGCACCTGGACCTTCTTGTCGACCCTCACGCTTTTCGCCTTGACGACCGCGGTGCCGAGGGTCCGCCACTGCGGGTCCTTCGCGTCGTTCTTCATGATGTTCGCGTTGCCGGATTTCGTGCCGATCATGATCGGGTTGCCCGCGCTGTCCGTGATGTAGTAGAGGCCCTCGGAGGGCACGTTGATCGTCAGCGTGGACTGGGTGGTCGTCAGGTTCGCGCCGCCCTGGATGGCGGCCAACGATCCGCGCCCGTTCCGCGCCCCGCGGGTGGGGGTCGGCCTTCCGAGTGGACTGGCCCAGGGCCTTGCTGATGTTGCGCAATTGCCTGGTCTGGGAGTCCATCTTGATGTTGGCGATGTTGCCCGCGTCATCATAGCCGTACACCTTGCCGATGTCGTCGGCCGTGCTTGGATCGTACGCGTTGGCGATGCCGATCGCGTCGGCCGCCCACGCGTTGGATGCCGTGTCGCCGCGCACGCCGAGGCTGCTGATCCGCGTGCCGTTCAGGATCTGGTCCGTGTACGTGCCGATCCGGTACACGTCGAACGTGTGGCCGGCCAGGCTTGCTCCGTCTGCGCCTTGCAGTGTGATGGTCGTGTCGGCTGCCATTGCGGATGGGCCCAGTGCCAGGCCGGCCAGCATGCTCGCGGTCGCGCAGGCCATTGCCGTCACGATCATTGGCATGCGCCGTGTCGTTTGGTTGTCTCTCATTCCAGTGTTTTCCTTTCCTTGTTTGCACGTCCTGTCGAGGACGGGAAACGACCCCACACCGGTAGATGCGGCATGGTTGGCGTCCAACGGGTCAAATCCGGCGACTTTCACCGCGGACAGCCTGTATCTGCCCGGCTTCAGACCGAACCCGCTTATCGGCTTCGGCGTACGGCTGATGGGAATGGTCGTCTTCGTTTCCTTCAACGTACACGCAAAATCGGGTGATTCCAACATTTTCTCGGTATTTACCAAAGTTTTTGAATAAAAATAGGGATGCCTTTCGGCATCCCTTGTTGATTTGACTTCCTCCCGGTGCTTTAACACCGGGAGGAAGTCAACTACCATGTTCGCCCTTAAACCATCTAAATGGATCAGGACTCTGGCAGCTTCCTCTCGCCTGTGGCTGGTTCAATAAATGCCATGGGAATTCTTTGGAAAATCAGCAAATGGTATAACCGGTATCAGTTCTTCATGTGGGCTTCAGGAGTACTGACCGCGATAGCCGCTCCCCTGATCGGCTACGCCACCTATTTCCTCGGTATCAACAACCAGCATGCGGAACTCGTCTCGGACAGTCCCGAATACGCGAATGACATAACGGCCGGCAGCCTCATCCAATGGTTGACCGGCCAAGCACACAGCTACGGTCGAATCCTCGGCATCATCGCCATCATCGGCATCCTGCTTGTCATCTTCTGCATCACATTCACCATCATCGGATGGATCGGCCAAAGAACCGAAATCAGCGGCACCGACCAATCCAGCGAAATACGGGAAAAAGGCCGGCGCAAAGCCGAGACGGAAGAACAATACGACGACTACGGGCAGCCAGCAGAATACTGATCACGCGCCTTGCCAGTGGTCTGCCGGTCGGCTCCGACCTCGAATACGCCGACGAAATCACCCTCGGCTGAGCCCTAGCCGGCCGTAGCGAAGCCTAATGATGTTCTCCTTTTGCCCAGTCGGTTAGCGTGTCTAACGTATCGATTCCATCCTGCCGATGCGTCTGATCCAAGCTCGACCAATAGTCGGAATCTGCAGCAAGTAACTCATGCAAGCGCAAAATTCGTTTGCGGTCATTGGAACTATGGAGCCTTTTTGCTTCCTCATCTGGACTGTCGATTAGAGAGAGCAGCAATGCAGCGTCAATGAGATGGCGGTCTCTTCTAGCTGTCTTATCGACTTCCCACGCAGCGCTCTTCAGCATCAATGCGCCGAGTAGATCAGGAATTGCGATGGATGCGGATTGCTGGTCATATCTAAGTTGAAGTCGCATGCTTCGTTTGATGGCCTGACCACCTCCGGGCATACCGCATAATCTCATTCCCGAAAGAGTGGCACCTTCTCTTTTTTTCTTTCCGTACAGATAATCCGTTACCAGTATGTCCACTTTGTCGTGGGCAGGGTTTTCAAATCGAGTTGCATATTTAGTTAGGGCGTCTTTTTGCAACCTGTATCCCATAGTGGCAAGATAGCTTTCCATCTGTGTGGCTATTCGATCATAGGTCAGGATATTCAATAAAAAGTCAGCGTCGGTGGTAGGGCGGACAGGAAGCCCGTGGAGCATGGCATGCGCTTGAACCATCAGACCGCCAGTGAGTAGCCATTCATCAGACGTAAAATGCTGAGCGACGGCAAAGACCGTACTCCACGGTTGAGCCTGGGCCGAAATATCGATTGTATTCATCGGCTGTCCTTACCCTTGTTATCGGATTGGAAACGGGATAGTAATTGCGTGAGCTTATCAAAACCGGCACCGCATTCTCTGACATCTAGTGAATCGGCGAGATCGGCTGAGCATACTCCGATTGGCATATTTCCGGAACCATTCGGAATGTAGGAGGATACATGCAATCTGACGTTTGCGGGTTGAAAGTCAGAACGCAGTTTTGCCTGTTCGACTATTCGCTGCAGATCGCTTTCCAGCAGATATCCTTCCACGTCGCTTGTTTCAGTCAAATTGAACTCTGCAGCCAGCTCGCCGGTGCCTGCGGATAAACGTATCTCCTGAGTTACCTTCTCCAGTCGGCTCTCTCTGCACCACATGGAACACAGTCTTGCCCTATTTCTGCACAAGGAGACCAAATCAGTTGCATTCAATGTCGTTAGACGTTTTTTGAGCTGATACTTCTCCGAAGCGCTGAGCCAGTTAACGCTCTCTCCGGAGATCATGTACAGCGAGGCAAAGGCAATACGGGGAGAGAATGTGCGTCCTCGCTTGCGGTCAACGTGATTGAGTCGTCTAACGGATTCGTTGGTTATGTAAAGACGGTCTCCCTCTTTGACTGCATTCAGAAGATGCTGACTGACCAGTGAGCGAATCCTTCGATCACCTACGCCGAGTTTTTCGGCGGCCTCTTGAGTAGTCAGTAAAGTCTCTGCTGTTTCTATAGCCATATTGCAAGTATATACTCAAATATTCCGCATTGGGACTATTTGAGTATATATCGTGTAGGCATTCTGAGCCACGCTCGATTTAGCCTCCTAGCCGGTCGTAGCGAAGCCTGATTGTGGTTTAAACGCTTCGGCGTTCAAATTGCGTTTCCATATCTTCGTGGCTCATTGTGTCTAGAACGGTTTCGCGCGGCAATTTCGATATGAGTGCCTGAGCTTCTGCGAAAGCCTCTAGCTTCGCGCGTTTGTGAGAGTTGTCCTTAATGTCTGCATCGTGTTCCGCTGTCTTCGATTTCGTGACGCTCATTGCTTTGTCCTTTTAGTCAATCCGCGGACTTCCATATGATGTCAGCAGCCCCGTCATCCTGTTTCTGCCAGCGACTTATTCCATTCAGATCTATTTCCGTCCATTCGCCGGTCGGCTCCGACTTAGCTCCACCGAACAGACTATCCATACAGGCTTGCTGGACAGATCCGTCCATTCCGCCTTCCGTGATGTGCAGCCATACGCCGTCGTGATTCAATGATCGTTTCCATGAGAACAGTTCCGGGGTCGGGTTGTTCTTTGACGTCCTCCCCACGCCTGAAGGCGGGGGCACCCTCACGGCAAAACGGTGGTGAGCAGCGCAGCCACGCTTCGTCGAGCTGACCGGATAGGTCGGATGGGAGTTCATGGTTCCGTCCATTCGCCGGAGGTTGGATCCGTGGCCGGTTCTGGTGCGGTCGGGGTCTGCTCTTCGGGCTTTTCCTCGGCTGGGGTTTCTTTCTTAGGTTCGGGTGCCGGCTTCTTTTCCGTTTTCGTCTGCGTCTGTGTTTTCGTCTGCGGTGCGGCGGATTCCGGGTTGGCTGTTGGCGTTCCGCATGCGGTGGCGAGCAGGAGCAATGGGATGATGCTGGTGGCTGTGATGGTTCTGGTCTTGGTCATGGCCGGCTCCCGTCGTTGGTGCTGTTTTCCAGTCTAGTCGGAGCGTGGTTTTGGGTGCGTTTTTCTAAAAAAATCTTACCTATTTTATGCAATCTACTTGTATATAACTTACATCTAATGTAGACTCTATACTGATGGAAGAAATACAATCCAAAAAATCAAGGAGCAAAAGATGGAAAACATCGACAGCCAGCGGATCGCGATCCTCGAACAACGCCTCAACGAGCTCGAAACCCGCGTCAGCCAACTCGAAAACCCGAAGCCCGTGACCGGCGGCACCCTCAAACGCGCCATCGAAGCCCTCGCCGACAAGGTCGGCCAAATGGGCGAGACGTTCAGCAACGAGGGACGCAAGGGCCGCTACATCATCGGACACGACGGCAGGCGCCACCCCGTGTTTATCGCCGCCAGCCGCAACCTCGGCTCCGACACCGGCAAACCCATGTCCGGATGGCACTCAATCAACCCGCGCAACGCCGACACCACCCGGTTCGGCGCATACATCCTCTCCGTCGAAGACGAGCTGCGCAAGCCCGTGTTCTTCATCTTCACGCCCGAGGAGTTCCAGGCCCTGCTCGATTCGAAGAAGGCCGACAGCAAGGGCCTGCGCCACTTCTACATCAGCCGCGCCGAAGCCGGCATGGATCGGTTCGTTGACTGGCGCGACGGCGGCATGGACATGACCCAATACCGGGGCGCGTTCAACAAACTCGAGTTCAACGCCTGACGGCATGCGAAAAAACAGGGGCGGCCACCTGCCCGTGGTGAACTGCGCCCCGATTGTTGGACGCTGTTTATTAGGATACAGGCTCAGACCACGGTGGACGCTCTCCAGAATTCCTCCAGGGTGTGTCCACCGAGTCGTATCTGGCGTCGTTTGGTGTTCCAGTGGATGATGTAGTCGTCGAGCTCGGCCTTGAACCGCTCTTACGAGTCGAATTCGCGGTCGCGGTAGAACTCGTCCTTGAGATGGCCGAACACCTGTTCGGTGGCGGCGTTGTCCAGGCAGTTGCCCTTGCGGCTCATCGACTGTCGTATGCCCAGTTCCCCGAGCCGTTCGCGCCACCACGGGTGCCGGTACTGCCATCCCATGTCCGAGTGCAATACGGGGCTTGCGCCGGCGGTCAGCCCGGAGAGCGCGGAGACCGCGTGCAGGCCGGACGGGAGCCACGGAACGCCGACACCCAGCCGGTCGCAAAGGAACGCCGCCAGCGCCGCGGCCAGGGTGATGATGAACGCGATCGCGCCGACCATCAGCAGACGGCTCGACCTGACGAAACGCATGAAACCACGCATGATTTTCCCCTCCCTCTTCCCATTCGGGATGGGTGTTTGTATCGGATGGGCGCCAGCACTCCGACCTGCCCCAATGCCTCGCACAACAGGTCGTATGCGAGGAACCTCTCATATTCGTGGAGGATGCTCGGCGGCTCGTCGTACTGGCATTCGGAACCCGTCCAGCACCCGTGCAGAGGCCAGTCCAATGCGGTGAACCAGCGGCCGCACGAGCATTCGTGTTTGAACGGGCGCTCCGGATCCGTGATGCCCGTATCCCGGTGCAGGATGAGCGTGGAGAGCTCTCTGGACGGAACGGACTTGCACCGAACGCGCGCACTTGACATTTTCATTACCGTTCGCCCCGTCGCGTCGGCTGTTTCCGTCGGTCTTCCTCCATCACCAGAATCGCGCCGCCGAACAGTTGGCTCCCGATAAACGAGCAGATCACGAACGCGGTAAACAGAACGACAAGAGGGGTTCCCGTCAGGAGAACACAAGCGCCGAATACCAGCGTTCCTACCGCAATCAGCAGCAGAGCCGCCCCGATCCGCGCAAACCGTATGGCATGGGCTGTGTTCCGTTCGATGAGTCTGATGACGGAATTCAGGACAAAGATGTTCTTCATGATGCGCTCCTTCACGCGTTCGTATGGTCGAGGATCCACCGGGCGATGCTTCGGGCGGTCTCCTCGGGCACGTCCACCTGCATGGAACCGTTGCCGGCCTCCATATAGAAGCGGATGAGCCCGTTGCCCGTGAGCCGGTCGACTTCCAGCAGATTGTCGGCATCCTCGGCACGGCAGTATTCGCTTGTATCGTTCTTCGCCCGTTCGCGCAGATGTTCGGGCAGATATTGGTTGGCGAGAATATCGCGGCGTAGTTCGTCGCTGTCGGTGAATTCCATCGGCTACCCTTTCGAATGTTTCGCGCCCGGCTTCCATACCGGTGTCCCTGGATTCACCGGGGAAACAATCATCCCTTGGTTATCGCGCAGTTCGACGTTTGCCCCGTCGATGTCCAGCGTGCCTTCGACGCGCCGCCCGTTCCGCTTCCATGAAACCCGGTAGGATCCTTTGATTCGGGGGAAACCGGACAACGGGTCCATATATCCGGGTTCGGCGATCGCGAGACCATCGAGATTCCACACGTCGCCCACATACTCGTCCATGGTCTTCGGCTTCGGGCCTCGGGGGCTCCAGTTCTCGGCCGGGGACATGAGCGCGAGGGCGGCGAACGGCAGCAGCACCGATGCGCCGACGAGCCTGACCTCGTCCATCGTGAGATTAGGAAAGCCGTTCCGTGCCATCACCAGGCAATAGGCATACGCCATGAGCGGAATGTCCGCGAGAAAGGCATACCAACCGAGAGCATTCAGGACCCTCAACAGCAATGGCATCCGCGAATGGTCCACCGCCTGAGCGTATTCGACAAGCTCCATCAGCTGAACCTCCAATGCAGTTCGTGCTGGTTTCGCTGGCCGATGAGCCGTACCTTGACTTCGATTATCCTAGTTTCCATGTCTTGGGTTTTCTTCTCTACGAGATTGCTAATGCCGGATTTTCTTGTCACCAGCTGCCGGTTGCTCCGCTGCCAGTGGATGTGCCTCCGCCGAATGATGAAGAGCTGTCGAAGGATGGTGATGGGCCCGTATAAGGCCAGGGGTCATCGTTGATGGAATCATTTTCGGAGGAACGATCGTGCTCCTGTCTGTCCGGTCTCGATGCAAGCGCGACGGCTTGGGTGAGGATTATCGCGTCCCGAGCATCGAATCCACGAGAGGGTGCGGCTTCTGCAATATAGGATGGGCCAAGCGGTGCTCGGCCGGTGTCCGGCTCGGAATGGTCCCGCTGCGCGTTGTCTAGTTCGGAATAATCCGTTTGTTCACTCTTGTCATCTGACTGCAATCCCCATATCAGCAAGAGCACCGAGCCGACCACAACAATCACCACGCCGAGAACCCCGGTCCATGCCGGCATTGGTGCGGGGGTTGTAGCCGACGTTGATGCGGATGAAATCTCGGGCATGTCTTGCACTGTTGAAGCGATATTGTCCAGGACTTTGCTGATGCCGGCGTTCCAGTATGATTTCTTATAGTCCGCATGCCCGGAGTTGATGATGCTCTCGCACGTGGATTGGTTGAATGTCTGTCCAATCCCCGTGCCGACGGTTAGCCGGTCCTTATGGTCCTTGATGGATAGCAGGTATACGAGGCCTGTGTTCTTGCCTTTCATGCCGGGTTTGTACCGGTCGAACAGTTCCTTCGCCTTCCGTTCGATGGGCACACCATCCAAAGTGGAGACGGTGACGACGAGCAGCTGCGGCTTGTCCTCACGTGACTCCCACGACTTATTCAGGTCGTAAACATGTTTTTCAGTTTCAGCGCTGAGTACGTTCGCCTGATCCTGCACGAAGATATTGCCAGCAGAATCGTTCTTCGGAACATACGTATCATCGGTTGCGGCCAATGCCGGCATGGAAATGCCGGCCATGATGAACAGTGTGGCGATGGCCGCGATGATTCCGTTAACCAGTTTGCCCATCAGGTTTCCCCTCGATATGCCTCTTGTTCCAAAACCCGCAGAAAATCTCATATAGCCACCACCTGTGGTCTCTCGCGACTCGTGGATTCCCAGATTCCCATCCGAGCCCACGGCATGCCGGTGTATTTGGATGAAAATATGTCCAGTTCTGCCCATGCGGACCATTGCTCCCGGTCTGGAACCAGTTGGACGGACAGGATAATCGGGATACGGGCGTCACTCTCCCTTACCGTCTCCATCAAAGCTGAATCGTCTTCAAGACCCGGATTCACATGGTCGATAATCAGAAAGGAATCCGGCTCTTCCAAGATGGACGTGGGATCGTTCACCGGAATCACACCTTGCACGGGCTTGGTATAACCTCGATCCACATACCCGTCAAACATATAGACCCGTTGCCCCATTTCGTTGAGACCAGGTATCAGGGTGTGTGTCAGCCACCAGGTCTTGCCGCATCCCGCGCCACCCGTCACCAGTAGGTTCCCATCGGAAACCGGGTTCCATGTCGCAACGCCATCATCGACCAATCCGATTGTGAGGCTTTTCACCATGCGCAGCTCACCTCCATCCAGATAAGCCCGCGCCCGTCCACAATCGATTTGAACTCGTCTATCCGCCAGCGGAGCGCGGCCGAATCGACCTTGAATGATTCAAGCCCGCCGTCGCGCAACGATTCGAACAACGCGTCGGCCTCGGCCCGGGTTCCGAACGGTTCCGGCCATGCGACCCATCGGCCGGGATAATCGGCTAGCCGGCGGGCCAGCTCCTCGTATCGCCTATCGTCCATCGGCCTTCTCCTTGTCATTCGGCTTGTGGTCGCGGACGATGAGGATCATCCAGCCGAACAGCGGGAACACCCGGTATTCGCCGGACCGGGTCAACGCGGCCGCCAGGCGTTCCGCGCCGGGGCGGGTGGTCCATTCCCTTGAATCCTCGTCGTAGTCCTCGGCGATCCAACCCTCCTTCAGCAGCCCGTAATGCGCCCGTTTCCACGCCCAGCTGACGATTGCGCCGAACAGATTGCCCGTCAGATACAGGAGCAGGATTCCCAGTATGATCGCGAACGGGGTGAGCACGCCCCACCAGTACCCGTCCATCAGAACCGCCCCAACCGGTGCAGGGCTTCGACCGAATGGATGCGGGCCTGTTCGCCGCCCGCGCCCTCCGCGGCGTTGACGGCCGTCCCGTTCTCGTCCGGCGAGGCGAACATGGGTCGGCGCAGCTCCCCGTACTCCAGCTCGTAATCGGTCGGATCGTGTTGGGCGGCGAGCCGGGCCAATTCCCTGACCTCCTCGCCGGACAGGATGATCTGCTCGGTGTCCAGGCCGTCGAGCAATTGGCTTATCGTCCAATCCCCCGTCGCGG
>OGOE01001234.1_pt1 | contig 17138 bp, 8 predicted proteins | sample 1552611 | NCBI WGS metagenome assembly OGOE01 (sample SAMEA2580129, study PRJEB22360) | human gut metagenome | biome: human gut; feature: human-associated habitat; material: faeces | place: Denmark | collected 2008/2010
ATTCATCATTCATCATTAACTAAGGGGGTTATTCAAAATGAAAATTAATATAAATAATGGTGTTACTGCACCAAATGGGTTTAAGGCTGCTGGAGTTCATTGTGGCATAAAAAAAAGTTCCTTAAAAAAAGATTTAGCTATTATTTATTCGGACGTTCCAGCTACTGCATGTGGCGTTTATACAAAAAATAAAGTTAAAGGTGCTCCACTGCTTATCACCAAGGAGCATTTAAGCAATAAATGTGCGCAAGCCATCATAATTAATAGTGGTAATGCCAATACTTGCACAGGCAATGATGGTTTAGAAAAAGCAAAAAAAATGACTGTTCTTTGTGGGAAAGCATTAAATGTAAAAGCTGATGATGTTTTAGTTGCTTCTACTGGGGTAATAGGAGTTCCTTTAAACATTGATGCTATTAAAGATGGTATTCCTATAGCTGTGGCAAATCTTGATAGCCAAAGTGGTCACTCTGCTGCTGAAGCAATAATTACTACAGATACTTCTACAAAGGAAATATCTATTGAATTTGAAATTGATGGTGTTCCTGTGGTTATTGGAGCTATGGCAAAAGGCTCAGGGATGATACATCCTAATATGGCTACTATGCTTTCTTTTATAACAACAGATTTAAATATTGATGCAAAACTTTTAAAAGAAGCTTTAAAGTCTTCTGTTGATTTATCCTATAACAGAGTAAGTGTTGATGGCGATTCTAGCACCAATGATATGGTAGTAATATTAGCCAATGGATTAGCAGGCAATGCTACCATAACTGAGAAAGATGAAAAATACTCTATATTCCTTGAAGCATTAAATACACTTAATATACATTTAGCAAAAGAAATTGCTAAGGATGGTGAAGGCGCTACAAAATTAATTGAATGTAATGTATCTGGCTCTAAAGATGAAAAATCTGCTGAAATTCTTGCTAAAAGTGTAATTAACTCCAGCTTAGTAAAAGCTGCTATCTTTGGTAGTGATGCTAATTGGGGACGAGTTCTTTGTGCCTTAGGCTATGCTGATGCTGATTTTGATCCTAATTTAGTGAGCGTATATTTTGCCAGTGAATCAGATTCCATTCTTGTATGTGAAAATGGCTGCTCTATAGAATTTGATGAAACTAAAGCCAAAGAAATATTATTAAAGGATACCGTTAAAATAAATATTAATTTACATTCTGGCAATGCCTCTGCTACTGCCTGGGGCTGCGATTTAACTTATGATTATGTAAAAATAAACGGTGAGTATAGAAGTTAGGAAGTGAGTTAAATTGAATCATAGCGAACATGCAAATATATTAATTCAAGCACTGCCATATATACAAGCCTATTACGGTAAGACTATGGTTATAAAATATGGTGGCAACGCCATGATTAATGATGAATTAACTAAAACAGTCATCAACGATATAGTCTTAATGAAATGTATAGGAATAAATCCTATCATTGTTCATGGTGGTGGTCCTGATATAAGTGGAACTTTAAAGAAAATGAATCATGAAATTAAATTTATTAATGGTCTAAGATATACTGACAAAGATACCATGGATGTTGCTCAAATGGTTCTTGCTGGAAAAGTCAATAAAGACCTTGTAAAGCTTCTTGGCCGTTGCGGTGGAAAAGCATTAGGCTTCTCAGGTATTGATGGTGACCTTATTACTTGTAAAAAGTTAAATTCTGATGTTGATTTAGGCTATGTTGGTGAAATAACTAATGTGAATACTGAACCTTTAAAGTTAGCCATTGAAGCAGGCTACATTCCTGTGGTAGCTTCCATAGGTACTGATAAAGATCATCAAGATAGCTATAACATCAATGCTGACACTTGTGCTGCTAAAGTTGCTGCTGCTCTTAAGGCAGAAAAACTTCTTTTACTTACTGATGTACCTGGTGTGCTAATGAATCCTAAAGATAATTCTTCCTTGATATCAACTTTAAGACTTCATGAAATTCCAAAGCTTACTTTAGATAAAGTAATACAAGGTGGAATGCTACCTAAGATAAGTTGTTGCGTTGAAGCTGTACGCCTTGGTGTAAAAAAATCAGTAATTATAGATGGAAGAATTCCACATGCCGCTGAAGGAGAACTTTCAGGAGCTTGTCCAGCACGGCAAGTCTGATTTCCCGATACAATACTATGCAAATTCGCTGCACATTGCGGGAAACAGCGTCCCGCTGCACTGGCATCCGAACCTTGAATTCTTCGTGGTCCACTGCGGAATGGTGCATATCCAGGCGGGAAACGCTGATATCACGCTTGAAGCCGGTCAGGGGATATTTCTGAACACAAACTGCCTTCACAGCTACGAAAGCGTGGGAAAGGCTCCCTGCTACTGCCCGAACGTGGTGTTCCAGCCGGAATTCATCGCCCCGGTGAACAGCGTTATAAACACGCATTATGTCATGCCGCTGACGCTGAATTCCCAGCTCCCGTATGTGATACTCGACGGAAAGTCCGGGTGGACTTCCGAGATACTTGAGTGCCTGGACAGGGTGTTTTCAATGCTCCAGGAGTACGGCGAGATCGGGCGCTACGGCGAAGTTCCGGAGCTGAGATTCAACAACGCGCCGGGAATCCGGGAATGCTTCGAGATCCGCGTGCTGCGCGAGATAAGCCGCGCCTGGGAGATCCTGTTCACCCACCGCGGCGAAATAGAGCTTGCTCCGGCAGTGAAAAACGAGCATGTCCTCCAGATACGCATGCAAAAGATGATAGGCTTCATTCAGGAGCACTACGCCGAGGACGTCTCCCTTCAGGACATCGCAAACGCCGCCAGCATAAGCCGCAGCGAGGCCTCAAGGTGCTTCCAGAGCTACCTCCACACCTCCCCGGTGAACTACCTGCTGAAATACCGCGTGGAGCGCTCCATGCAGCTCCTGCGGGACGGCAACATGACTGTAGAGGCGGTGGCGCTCGAGTGCGGCTTCAGCAGCAGCGCGTACTTCTGCAAACTGTTCCGCTCCCACACCGGAATGACCCCTAAGCAGTATCGGAGCAAGTAAATTTCACATAAAAATTCTGCATTTCCTGTTGAAATTTTTCGGCAAACATGCTATAATTACGATGAAGTAACCTGGAATTAGCCAACCTGTAAAGTAAATTCAGCTAATAGACGGGGCGTAACTTAACTGCATTAAGGAGAAATCAATGGAGAACAAATTTTTAGGAATCACCCCTCCCATGGGTTGGAACTCATGGAACACATTCACCTGGGAGATCAACGACAAGCTCATCAGGGAAGCCGCTGACGCATTCGTAAGCGAGGGTCTGAAAGACGCAGGCTACGAGTACGTTGTCATCGACGACTGCTGGAGCGAGAAGCAGCGCGACAAGAACGGAAAGCTGGTTCCCGACCACTGGAAGTTCCCGGACGGCATAAAGCCCGTGGCTGACTACGTTCACAGCAAGGGACTGAAGTTCGGCATGTACTCCTGCGCGGGTACCCACACCTGCGGCGGACACCCCGGCAGCTTCGAGCACGAGTTCGACGACGCCGAGACATTCGCGGAGTGGGGCGTGGACTATCTCAAGTACGACTACTGCTACAAGCCCGACCATATCCCCGGCGAGGTGCTTTACAAGAGAATGAGCATGGCTCTGCGCAACTGCGGAAGGGACATCATGTTCTCCGCCTGCAACTGGGGCAACGACAACGTATACAAGTGGATAAGGGAGTCCGGCGCGCACCTGTTCCGCTCCACCGGCGATATCCAGGATAACTGGGAGTCCATCAAGCGCCTGGCGCTCTCCCAGATAGGCAGCGAATGCTACGGAGGAAACTTCTGCCACAACGATATAGACATGCTGGTGGTAGGCATGCACGGCGGCAGCAACAACGAGTGGATTAACTCCACCGAGCAGGGCGTCAACGTTATCGCCGACAGCGGCGAGACCATGCCGAAGCTCGGCGGCTGCACCGACGAGGAATACCGCACGCATTTCAGCCTGTGGGCTATCATGAACTCCCCGCTGATGATCGGCTGCGATATCCGCCGCATGACCCCCGCAACAAAGGAGATACTCACAAACAAGGACGTTATCGCGATCAACCAGGATATCGAGTGCCGCGGACCGTACTGCATAAAGCAGTGGAACAACCCGGACAACGTGTTCTCCCTGGTTAAGCCGCTTGCCAACGGCGATTACGCTATCGGTATGTTCAACTTCGGCGACCGCGCCGGCGAGATGAGCCTCCAGTTCTGGGATATCGGTCTGCCCGCCGCTTCCGGACGCGGTCTTTCCGTTTACGACTGCTGGAAGCACGAGGAGCTCGGCACGTTCACAGAGCGCTTCGTTACAACCGTGGAGCCCCACGGCTGCGCAGTTCTGCGCGCTAAGGTCGTGAAGGTCTGATTGAGCAACTACTCCACCTGCAAAAAGTGCGGCGCGAAGCTCGGCTCCGATGATATCGCGATACATCAGAAGCTGGTTTCCCGCAATGATACGGAGTTTTTCTGCATAGACTGCCTCGCCGGGTATTACCGCACCACACGGGAGGTCATTCAGCAGCGTATCGACTACTACAGAAAAAGCGGTAAATGTACATTATTCAGATAGGTAACATACTATGAAAAAATTTCTCTCAATAATGCTTGCAGCAGCTATGGCGCTGAGCCTTACTGCATGCAATAATTCCAGCGCTTCCTCTGAAAGCTCCGGAAGCTCCGCAGCGGAAAGCCCGGCGGACTCCGGCGCGGCTGCTTCCCCGGCGGAATCCCAGGCTACCGCCGAAAGCGGCGACGGGCAGCTGCTTTCAAATCCCATCGCGCTCAACAGCGAGGGCGATATCGACATGGACACCGCACTCGCCTACGAGACCGATTACGAGGCAATGAAGGCATACTTCGAATCCAGGGAGGTCGACCCCACAAAGCCGGTCTCCGAGAACGCCCAGACCAACGAAAAGACCATGGAGGTGTGGAACTACCTCCGCAGCGTATACGGCAAGCAGGTCATCACCTGCCAGCAGATGATGGGCAACGAATGCTACGAGGATCTGGTGTTCTACAATGCGACTAACGACCTCACCGCGATGAAGGGCTACGACTTCATCTTCTGCACCGGAAGCTACCACAGCGACGACATGATCGATGAGGCTATCGAGTGGTCGAAGGAATCCGGCGGACTGTGCGCGTTCACATGGCACTGGAACGTCCCCAAGGACATCGACAATCCCGAGGGCGGCTACGCATTCTACACCAGCGAGATCACCAACTTCAGCCAGGTCAACGCAGTAACTCCCGGAACAAAGGAGTACGAGACCGTTATCCACGACATCGACCTCATCGCGACCAAGATACAGCGCATGGAAAGCGAGGGCGTAACTATCCTGTTCCGTCCGCTGCACGAGGCAAGCGGCGCATGGTTCTGGTGGGGGCTCCAGGGCAGGGACAGCGCTACAAACGAGGTGTTCCAGAAGCTTTGGTACATGATCTACGACAGACTTGAGAACTACCACAAGCTGACAAACATCATCTGGGTATGGAACGGTCAGAACCCGCACACAGCGATCCACCCGAATGCGTTCGACATCGAGGGGATCGACCGCTACTATGACCAGGAGGATATATCCGCCGAGGCTCTTTCCACATACTATGAGAAGTGCTACGGCGAGCTTGCGGGCTACGACAAGTACTGCGCAGAGCTTGCAGGCATGGAGTCCACCGGAAAGATGATGGCTCTGACCGAGTGCGGATACATTCCCGACCCAGAGGGCATCAAGGCGGCAAACACAATGTGGCTGTACTACATGGTATGGAACGGCGACTTCATCTACGAAACAGACGCCGCAGGCAAGGCGATGGTCGACCTCAACGGCACGCCTCACCCGAACCCGAAGAAGGGTATCACCAACGAAATGCTTGCCGAGTATTTCAGCAACGATCTGTACATCACTCACAACAAGCTTCCGGAGTTCAGCTTCGGCGTCCGCGAGATACCCCAGCAGATCAAGAACTGGGAGTACTTCCGGATAGGGTGATAACTTCCCGCTTTGACGAAATATAAAATTACGGGCAGGTGATGAACCTGCCCGTAATTATTTTGGGAACCTCTAAAAACCGGTTTGAAAAGGGAAAATGGGTAGAGTGCGCCGAATGCGATGAAAGCCGACGAAGTAAGGCTGTATGCCTTACGAGGAGGTTTGAAGAAGCAGTCGGTGTGCTATACACATTTTCACTCAAACAAGGTTTTTAGAGGTGACCTTATTTAAGCTCCACCACTGTAACGCCGGCTTCGCCCTCGCCATATGCGCCCTGACGGTAGCTCTTCACCGCCGGGTTGGTCTTGAGCGCCTGCTGCACGGCCGCCCGGAGCGCTCCGGTGCCCTTGCCGTGAATTATTATCACCGTGCTGATACCGCTGAGCTGGGCGCTGTCGATGAATCTCTCCATTTCCAGTACGCCCTCGTCCGTCATCATTCCGCGGATATCAAGCTCCATGCCGCCGCGGCGGTTCATGTTGGAAGTTACCTGCTTCTTCACGCTGCCGCCTACCGACTTCTGCGGAGTCGGCTGCTTCTTCTTGTTGTCAACCAGGCGGAGATTCTTCTGGTTCGTCTTTATCTTCATCATGCCGACCTGCACGTAGCATACGCCGGACATGTTCGGAACCGTCATCAGCACGCCTTCCTTCTTCATATCGGCGAGCATTACAGTATCTCCTGCCTTCAGCGGGCGCGGAAGCACATAGCTTTCGGCGCGGCGCTCCACGACCGGATTCGCTTCGTCCTGCATCTTGTTGAGCGTGCTGTTGGTCTTGCCCTTCATGCTGCTCAGACCCTGGCGGAGCGCTTCCTTGTCCTTGACCTTTTTCAGCTCCTCAAGCTCGTTAAGAAGCTGGTTGGATCGGAACCGCGTTTCCTCTACGATGGAAAGCGCGCGCTGCCTTGCAGATTCCAGCTCCTTTTCCTTCTGCTGTTCCAGCTCGGACAGCTTCTGCTTTAATTCGCTCTCGGTCAGCTTCGCGTTACGCTCGGAGACCGCCGCGCTCTCCTTGAGCGCTTCCAGCTCCTGGCGTGACTTCTCAAGCGCGTCAACGACCTGCTCAAACCGCTTGTTCTCGGTGCTGACAAGCTCTTTTGCGCGCTCTATCACCTCTTCCGGCATTCCCAGGCGCTGGGATATCGCAAATGCGTTCGACTTGCCCGGAACGCCGACTATCAGCCGGTACGTGGGTTTCAGCGTATTCACGTCGAACTCGCATGAGGCGTTCTCCACGCCCTCGGTCTGGAGCGCGAACATCTTGACCTCCTGGTAGTGGGTGGTCGCGCAGACCTTCGCGTGACGCTCCTTAAGTTCCGTCAGAACGGAGACCGCCAGCGCCGCACCCTCCACCGGGTCGGTTCCGCTGCCCAGCTCGTCGATGAGGACTAAGCTGCGGTCGTCGGCCATGCCGAGTATCTTCACGACGTTCACCATGTGCGAGGAGAACGTTGACAGGCTCTGCTCAATGCTCTGCTCATCGCCGATATCGACGTAGATACCGCCGAATATTCCTATCTCGGAGCCGTCACCGGCGGGTATCATCAGTCCGCACATAGTCATGAGGGTCAGCAGACCTACGGTCTTTATCGCGACGGTCTTACCGCCGGTGTTCGGACCGGTGATGATAAGCGATTCGTACTTACCGCCGATCTCCACGGATATCGGCACTACCGTATCGGGATTTATCAGCGGGTGGCGCGCCTGATTCAGAACCACTCTTGGCTCTGAAACTATCTTCGCCGCCGCGCCGCGCATTTTTGCTCCGAGGTTTGCCTTTGCAAAGTACAGCTCCAGTATCTGGGCGATACGGAAGTTGTTTGCGATGCTGTCCGCATTCTCGCCGACCTGCCCGGAAAGCTCCAGCGTGATACGCTCGATCTCCGCCTGCTCGCGGGATTTCAGCACGCGTATCTCGTTGTTCGCCTCGACGACGCTCATCGGCTCGATGAAGAATGTCTGCCCGGTCGCGGAGGTGTCGTGCACCAGACCTGCGACCTCGTTCTTGTACTCGCTGCGCACCGGGACTACATACCGCCCGTCACGCATGGTAACGATGGCTTCCTGGAGGAATTTCTGCGTGCTGCGGCTCTTGATGAGCTTGTCAAGCTGCTCGCGGATATTCATGCCCTGGCGGACTATCCGCTTTCTGATGGAGGAAAGCTCCGCGCTTGCCGCGTCGGACATCTCCTCCTCGGAGATTATGCTCTCGGAAATGCGCTGCTCAAGCTGCTTTATCGGGTACAGCTCCCGGAAGTACTCAGCGAGGGAGCTTTCCATGCTTTCGCACTGGCTGAACCAGTCGCAGAGCATATTCGTTTCGCGCAGAATGTCCGCAACGTCGAGAAGTTCCCGGAAGGACAGCGCCGAGCCGCTCTTGCAGCGCCTCAGCGACATGCTGAGATCCTTTATTTTGCGGAACCGCGGAGTTCCGAACTTCGCGCTCAGCTTGAACGCGTCGTCGGTCTTTTTCAGCTCCGTGCGTATCTCCTCCTCGTCAAAGGAGGGCTTGAGCTTCAGCGCTTTCTCGCGGCAGGCGTCGCTGTAGGTCTGCTCCGCGAGAAGCTCTAATATCTTGTCTAACTCTAGCTTTTTGTAGTATTTGTTCATTATCTCACCTTTTCATACTATCCAGCCGTCCGAAATAATTATACACAGGTGTTCTTATTATAATCCAAATTCGCTGAAATGTCAACTCATCTGTATTTCTTCCCATAATGCGGCTTAAAACCGGACGAAATTTGCGCACTATGGCAGATTTTGTTGTTTTCCGGACAAAAACCCGCGATTGTATATTGAAATAAGACTGCTTCGGTGTTATAATCATACTTGTATCAATGTATAATTTTTCAAATAATTCTATAAGGCCACCTCTAATATCTGCCGTGAAGGAGGTTTTTAGAGATGACCATAGGAAAGAATGGAGCAATGCAGATGAGTACACAAAAGAAAAAGCAGACCCCCATAGAAAAGCTCGCCGCATTGATAGTAGACAAGCGAAAGGCATTCTACCTTTTCTACATCATTGCGGGAATATTCTGTGCGATATCCACCGGCTGGACGAAGGTAAACAACGACATCACGAGTTACCTCCCGGACAGCTCCGAGACGCGCATAGGACTCGACCTGATGAACGACCAGTTCGTGACCTACGGCTCCGGCAGCATAATGCTGGACAACGTGACCTTCGAAAAAGCGGAGGAGATAGCCTCTGAGCTTGAGGAGATAGACGGCGTGACCTCCGTCACCGTTGAGAACGACGAGGACAGCTACAAAAACGGTTCGGCGCTGCTCTCCATCACCTTCGACGGCGAGGAGGACGACCAGATCTCCAAGGACGCCATGAAAGCCGTCAAGGAAAAGCTCGAACCCTACGACGAGTACATCAACAGCGCCGTGGGCAACAGTTCCTCTGAGACCATCGCCGCCGAAATGCAGACCGTTGTAGTGATCGTTCTGGTCATCATCATCGGAGTTCTGTTCTTCACCTCGCATACATACATGGAAATACCCGTACTGCTGATGACGTTCGGCATGGCGGCTCTGCTGAACATGGGCACAAACTTCATGTTCGGCGAGATCTCCTTCGTTTCCAACTCCATCGCGGTAGTTCTTCAGCTCGCGCTCGCCATCGACTACGCGATAATCCTCTGCAACCGATACACGGAAGAGCGAACCGCCATGGACGCCCGCGACGCGGTCGTAACGGCGCTCAGTAAGGCTATCCCGGAGATATCTTCGTCCTGCCTTACCACCCTTTCCGGTATGGTCGCGATGATGCTCATGCAGTTCAAGCTCGGCTTTGACCTCGGTATCGTACTCTGCAAGGCGATATTCTTCAGTATCTTCGTTGTATTCACGCTGATGCCTGGTCTGCTGATGTCCTTCTCTCCGCTCATCGACAAAACCCATCACCGCAACTTCGTTCCGAACATAACCGCAGTCGGCAAGTTCGACGTCAAGACCCGCTTCGTGGTTCCTCCGCTTTTCGCGGTCCTGCTGGTCGCAGGATTTATCCTGTCCAACCAGACCAACTACGTTTACGGTTATTCCACGCTTTCGACCTACACCAAGAACGCCACCCAGATAGCGGAAGAAAAGATAGACGAGACCTTCGGCTCCAACAACCTTGTGGTAGTAATGGTTCCCGCCGGGAACTACGAGCAGGAGCACAAACTGCTCGAACGCCTTGAGGGACTTCCCGAGGTGGATTCCGCGATGGGTCTGGCGAACATCGAGGCTATGGACGGCTACGTGCTGACAGACGCGCTCACGCCCCGCCAGTTCGCGGAACTCACCGATATGGATATCGAGGTAGTTCAGCTTGCATACGCGGCATACGCCGCCTCCAACGAGGACTACGGCGAGATCGTAAGCTCCATCAGCAGCTCATCCGTAAGCACGTTCACCGTGCCGCTAATCGACATGTTCACGTTCATCTATGATGAGAAGGAAGCAGGCTATGTTAACCTCGACGACGAGCTGAACGATAAGATTGACGACCTCCACGAGGAGCTCGACAAGGCAAAGCTCCAGCTCGGCACCGACGAATACAGCCGTATGCTGCTGTACACCAACGTTCCCGAAGAAGGCCCCGAAACCTTCGAGTTCCTCGACAAGCTGCACGAGGTAGTCCAGGAGTACTATCCCGAGAATTCCTACGTTGTCGGCGACTCCACGTCTGACTACGACCTGTCGAACGTATTCTCCACCGATAACCTGATGGTAAGCATTCTGTCGTTCCTGTTCGTACTTGTTATCCTGGTGTTCACGTTCAAGTCTGCGGGACTTCCCGTGCTGCTGCTTGCCATAATACAGGGCGCAGTATGGATAAACTTCTCCGTGCCGGTGCTGATGGACACTAACATCTTCTTCCTGAGCTACCTTATCGTAAGCTCCATTCAGATGGGTGCCAACATCGACTACGCGATCGTTATTTCCAGCCGCTACACCGACCTCAAGAAGAGCATGTCCACCAAGGACGCTATGGTAGAAACGCTGAACCAGGCATTCCCAACGATCATCACCTCCGGTGCGATACTCGCTATCGCGGGTCTGCTCATCGGATTCCTTTCCTCTGATGTGGCGATCTCCTCCGTTGGTATCTGCCTCGGACGCGGTACCCTCATCTCCATCTTCCTGGTAATGTTCGTGCTTCCGCAGATTCTGCTGCTCGGCGACGTCATCATCGAAAAGACCTCCTTCACGCTCAAGCACCGCGACCTCGTTCAGAAGCGCTCCGGCTATATCCGTGTGAACGGCAGGGTTCGCGGCTACGTTTCCGGTATTGTTGACGCACAGATCACCGGTATCATTCACGGCGAGGTAAGCGCGCAACTCGAGACCGATAACTCCGAAGATATGAAGGCAAAGGTAGACCGCCAGATAATCAACCATATCGACACCGACGGCAAGCACATCGACGATATAGACTCAGTGCTCCCGAAAGACCCCGGCGGGGCTCAGCCAGTGACCGCAGGCGCTCCGGCAGGCGTTTCAGCTGAGCCGGGCGCAGTAAGCACCGACGAGGACGTCGACGACATAATGGACGAAACGGAGGACTAAAAAATGAAGAACACGCAGAAAATACTCTCCGTTATCGCAGCGCTGACCCTCGCGGTGTCGCTCCCTGCGGAGATAATGACTACCAGCACAGCCGCTGCAGTTTCCCAGAAGAGCGGCGACCGCGAGCAGCTCACCATCACCGACGAGGCGGGGCTGATAAAGTTCGCGAAGGCTTGCAGCATTGATTCCTACAGCAAGAATTTATATGTCACACTCGGCTCTGACATCGAGCTTTCCGGCGAGTTCACTCCGATACCGGTTTTCGGCGGAGTTTTCGATGGCGCGGGCCACACTATCTCCGGGCTGAATATAACTTCCAGCGGCTCCTACTCCGGACTTTTCCGGTACGTACAGCGCGGCGCGCTCGTCAAGGACCTCACCGTAAAGGGAACCGTATCCCCCGAGGGCAGCGCTGAATACGTCGGCGGCATCGCAGGAAGCAACTCCGGCAATATCACCGGGTGCACCTTCTCCGGAAAGGTCAAGGGCACCAACAACGTAGGTGGTATCGCGGGCGTAAATGAAAAATCCGGACTTATCTCCGGCTGCTCCGCTGCTGGCGTTATTTCCGGCGACCACAGCTCCGGCGGCATCGCGGGAAGCAGCTCCGGTACGCTGCTCAACGACACCAGCCGGTGCAGCGTAAACACCACCGCAAGCGAGGCGAAGCTCTCCATCGAGGATATTGACTGGGACAGCATAATGTCCTCCGAGGAGCCTTCCTCCATGACCGACGCGGGCGGTATCACCGGTTACTCAGACGGAATAATCCAGGGCTGCGAGAACTACGGCACCGTAGGTTACCCTCACATCGGATACAACGTCGGCGGAATCGTCGGCAGACAGTCCGGCTATGTGAATAGCTGCACCAACCGCGGCGAGATATTCGGCAGAAAGGACGTCGGCGGCATAGCCGGTCAGATGGAGCCTTACCAGAGCATAGATTTCGACAAGGACACCGTGCAGAAGCTGCTGGACGAAATGGACATCCTCGGCGGTCTGGTGGATAACCTCATCGACGACGCAAAGGGCGCCGGCGACGCAGTAAACGACAAGGTACAGGGTCTGACCTGGCAGATGGATAATCTCCGCAAGTCTGCGGACGATATCTCAGACCGCACCACCGAGCTTTACAACGGCTGGACGGACGGCGTGAACGAGATATCCGCCCGGGTGGACGAAGCGCTTGACGGCGTAGATCCTGCGCTGGACGGATTCCGTGACGGTCTCGACCTGCTGAGCCAGTTCAGCAATTCCCTTGAGGAAGTGTTCGACCAGATCACCGCTTCCTCCGACGATATGCAGGCGGCTCTCGACGAGGGCAAGGAGGGCATAGACACCCTCAACGGCGCGATCGAGGAGATATCCGGGGCGCTCGACGACATAAGCGCGGCGGCTGACAAGATAGCTGCGGCTATGGGCGACACCGACAAGGTGGAAGCAGCTGTAAAGGACATGATAAAGGCGCTGAACAATGCTAACGGCGAGGTCAAAAACATCGCCACGGCGCTTTCCAAAATAGGCGACGCCTGCGATAAGCTCGAGGAATGGGTAAACGGAAAGGACTTCAAGAATCTTTCCGACGGCATAACAGACCTCGGCGAAAGCATGCAGGACGTAACAAAGGCACTCAGCAAGATGAGCGCCGCATTACAGAAGATCGCGGGTTCCATCGACGCCGACGAGATCCAGAAGGGGCTGGACGAATTCTCCGCCGCTTCCGTGGAGCTCGGCAAGGCTGCGGTGCACGCCGCGGCTGCGCTCAAGGCGGCTTCAGGCACAGTTCCGGACAAAGACAAGATTTCCGAGGAACTCAGCGCCGCCGCTGACAACATACAGGCGGCAGGAGAACATATCGTCAGCGCTTCCGAAGCGATAAGCAAGGCAGTGGATTCAAAGGAGCTTAGCGCGGGTATCTCCCAGCTTGAGACCGCCGCCAGCGAACTGAGCAAAGCGCTCGCCGACGCGCAGGACGCCATCGGCGACATCACCGACGCGTACGATAAGATAAGCAGTTCCTCCGTTCCTGACGACACCTACAAGGAGATATCAAAGCAGCTCGACAACATCAACGACGCTGTCCAGAACATCACAAAGTCCTCGGATACCATCACCGACGCGCTCAGCGAGATAACAGACCAGCTTGATTCCGGTGCGCTCAAGGACGGTATCCAGTCGATATCCGACGCCGCTGATAAGCTGTCCTCCGCTTCCGATACAATCTCAGCTTCAATCGACAGCTTCGACGCTGCCGCCGACTACCTTTCCGACGCAATGGACGATCTCCAGGGCGCTTCCACCTCCGCTTCCGACGCTTCCGCATACCTCTCGCGAGCATGCGAGGTGTTCTCCGACGCGATGGATCAGCTCTCCAAGACCGTTAAGAACCTCAGCGACAAGCCGACTGTTGAATTTCCGGCGGCGGACGCTGAATTCACTGCGGCACTGGACGGATTCTCAAGCAACTTTGCGGATATTACAAGCGCTCTTTCTTCGATAAGCAGCACTGCCGAGGCGCAGGGCGATATCCTGCTCGACGACTTCCAGAAGATAAGCGATGAGATGAGCAACATCACAGATATCCTTCAGGAACTGAAGGATAAGGTGCTCAGCAATGACGACGACAGCGGTTTGACCACCGACGTTTCCGAGGACGATTCCACAAGCAGACAGGGCAAAGCGCTCTCCTGCATAAACTACGGCGGCGTTCAGGGCGATCTGAATGTCGGCGGTATCACCGGCTCGATGGCGATAGACTTCGATTTCGACCCGGAGGACGACATCGCTTCCAACGGTCAGACCTCGTTCAGCTTCAGCTATAAGATCCGCGATATCATAGACAGCTGCACAAATTCAGGCGAGATAACCGCCAAGAAGAACTACTGCGGCGGTATCGTCGGCAGGCAGGAAATGGGCGTTGTACGCAACTCCACTGAAAACGGCAAGGTGACAAGTTCCTCCGGAAGCTATGCGGGAGGTATCGCGGGATATTCCGTGTCTGCTATCAGAAAGTGTGTTTCTAAGGTCACTATCACCGGTTCAGACTATGTGGGCGGTATCGCGGGGCAGGGACTTATCCTGACCGACAACGCGGCTATCCTCGACGCATACGACTACAGCGAGCGCTGCGGCTCCATTGCCGGCTTCGTAGACTTTTCTGACGAGAACTCCGAGGTGCTCCGCAACAGCTTCGTTGACCGCGGTATCGCAGGCATCGACGGCATAAGCTACACCGGCAAGGCGGCTCCCGTGGACTTCGACAAATTCGCGGCGATTGCAGGAAGCACCGCTGTGATCGACGTTAAGTTCATCGTTGACGGCGACGTTATCAGCACTGTTGCAGTGAACTACGGCGGAGCACTGCGCACTTCGGATTTCCCGGAGATTCCCGCTAAGGACGGCTGCTTCGCTGAGTGGACTGATTTCGACAGCAGCTTCATCACATTCCCTGTTGAGGTCGAGGCGATCTACACTCCGTATGTTACGGTCATCGAAAGCGGCGAGCAGTCCGAAAATGGGTTCCCGCTGGTTCTGGCTGACGGCCTGTTCGACGACGGAAGCACTCTGAAGGTATCCACCCAGAGCAGCAGCGTGTTCCCTCCGGACAACAACAGCGAGCTGAGGCTTGTCAGCATCAGCGGTAATGTCAACGGCGGCGTAACGCAGCTCAGATTCCTTGCGCCGGAGGGCAGAGGTTCGCTGAATGTAATGCAGTATGTCAACGGTTCGTGGAAGTCGTTGGAGTTCACACAGAACGGTCACTACCTCATCGTTGAAGATCCGGCGCTTGACGGAAACAGCGGATTCTTCTGCGTTCAGCTCCAGAAACTTGAGTGGGTTCCGGTGGTGATAATCGGCGGCTGCGTTCTCATTGCGCTTATCAATATTGTTCTGTGGACGATATTCATTAAGAGAAAGCGCGCGGCAAAGAAGGCAAAGCAGTCCGAAGGCTCCGCAGAGGCTGAACGCGCTTCTGGTTCCAGTGAAAAAAATACCGGCTCCAAAAAGAACCGGAAGAAAAAATCCGAAGAGAAAGAAACCTCAGAGGAAAAGGAGCCTGCTGAAAGCAAGTAAAAAACTGATTTCAGCCTTGAACAGACCACGTCCGCGGTCAACAGAACGCGTCTCCAAAATGACAAATAGCGAAGGCGTCACCAACATTCAGTGGTGACGCCCTTTGTCTTTAGCGAAGTGCTATTAAAATATTTTGTCCAGCTTCTCATTCACGCCGTTAATTTCAAGCAACCTGTGGAATACAGGGCTCAGCGACTCTGCGCTTTTAAAATGCTGAATATGTGTGGGGAAAACAATAGTTTTCCCCACCGTTTCTCTTATGGTCACCCCTAAAATTAATGGCGCATTTTCAACGCTCTTTTAGTTTCTGACACACGTGTAATTTTAGGGAACCTCTAAAAACCGGTGTGAAAAGCAAAAATGGGCAGGGTGTGCCAGATTCTAGGAAAGCCGACGAAGTAAGGCTGTATGCCTTACGAGGAGGTTTGACGACGAAGATGGTGCGCACTGCACATTTTCGCTCACATGAGGTTTTTAGAGGTGACCTTTAGTTTACCTAATCGTATCAGCCAGACTGGACGAGCTTTCTTCTGCCCCGCTGTCCCCCGAAAGGAAAACCAGCGCCGCAATCAGACCTCCGATCATAAGAAGCGCCGCTGCCGCGGATATCAGAAAACGCACGAACCTACGCGGCTTTTTTCGGGGAGCCGGATTCTCCGGCTCGTCTGTGATAAATCCGCACAGCGCTGTGTAATTATCGCCGCTGTTACCTGTCCTGAGGAGCAGCCGTTTCAGCATTCTGTCGCGCCACTCTGTGGGGGAATCTGATTTTACAAGGTCGCACTCCATCTCCCGTTCGTGGACATGCTCCCAGAAACCGTCTGTGCATATCAGAAATGCGTCGCCGTTCATTGCTGGTATCTGCTCTGGCTGGCGCTTCAGCTCCAGCCGATCGAAGTTCCCAAGAACCTTCAGCAGCTTCACACGATCCTCGCTGCCGCGTATCTGCTCCGGAGTGAGCTGCCCAAGCTCCACCGCCGCCTGGCACACGGAATGATCACGCGTCTGCGCGATCCCCCTGCCGTTCCGGAAGTAATACACCCTGCTGTCGCCGACGTTCCCGAGAATGAATTTCCCTTCGCGCAGCGCTCCCGCCGCAATGGTCGTCAGACCTCCTCCGAGTTTCCGCACTGCTGTATTCGCGCCCTCGAAAAGCTCCGCCATGCCGACTTCCAGAACCCCTCCGGAGCGCTTCGCAGCATTCGCTATGTAATTTACCGCCGCCTGAGAAGCCGCAGCGCCTCCGCTGTGACCTCCCAGTCCATCGGCGGCGGCGTAGATCCCGCGCCCGCAGTAAACGCTGTCCTCGTTGTGATCCGAGCCTCCGGCACTGGTGTAGTAGGTGCAGTCCGCACGGAGCTTCACACCGATCCCGCCTGAGTTTTCCGAAGCCTCTGGTTCATCTGCATGTGGTTCATGCGTTATTTCACGGAACTCCAGAACCGCCGCAGTCAGGTTGTCCTGATTCGCGTAGCCCTTCGCAAGCACTCTGCCAAGAATATCCTCGGCAGCAGCGG